>Ga0213863_10000514_pt1 | contig 29633 bp, 22 predicted proteins | sample PICome_8_FD_160128 | JGI IMG/M metagenome (GOLD analysis project Ga0213863, IMG submission 160128) | Coastal seawater microbial communities near Pivers Island, North Carolina, United States - PICO497 | ecosystem: Environmental > Aquatic > Marine > Coastal | place: USA: North Carolina... | reverse complement strand
ATGCGAACGAGCGGTTGAGCTCGGCCTTGCTGACCTGCAGCGCCGCGCGCTCGATGGCGATCGCCTGGCTCGTCAGGGCGGCCTCTGCCTTGGCCTCGGCGATCTTCGCAGCGTCACGGTCGGCCCGGTTCGTCGCCACGGTCAGGCGCAGCTGGTCCAGCTCGTTGCGGGAGATGATGCCCTCGCCAGCCCCCTCCTTGCGTTCGAGCTCACGGGTCGACTGGTCGAACCTCAGCTGCGCGCTCTCCAGCCGGGCCTTGGCCTCGTCCACGGAGAGCTCGAGGTTGCGCTTGCCGTCCTCGGCCTCGCGGAGCGCGATACGGGCCTCGCTCAGGGCCGCCTCCAGCTCCCTGGGGTCGAGCTCCATGAGGGGAGCGCCGGCGGAGACGGCGTCACCTTCCTCCACGCCCACGGAGGTCACCACGCCCGAGATACGCGGGAAGACCTGGATCTGCTGCTCCGACTCGGCGTTGACCGTTGTCGAGAGCGCTCGAACCATCTCGCGCTGGACCAGCGGTGCGGTCAGGACCTTGGGGGCGGTGGCTCGCTCAAGACCCTCGAAGCTGCCCGCTGCGTCACCTGGCGTCGCTCCCGCTCCGGCTTCAACGCTGCATGCGCACAGCAGCGAGAGAAACGCGAGAGGAGCCATGAGGCGGCCTCCGGGCCCGGGCCTCTGGCTCACTCTGTCTGCGCGGAGACGCGGGGGGGAGGGCTGGTTGCGTTCGATCATGGGGGAGGCGCCGTGGGTGTCGGGCGCCTTGGGTGCCGGGGACCCGGGGAGATATCTCTCGGGCTGAGGGCGTCCGTTCCGAAGTCCGTAGACTCCGTCCGTCAGCGTCGGTGGCTGAGGTCCGGATTCCTGGGAGACCTTCGTCGTGTTGAGCGCAGGCTTGCGCGGCACCAGTTTCCGCGCTGGCGAACCCGGGGCCTCCTCTCCTGGTCGAAAAACGTCTGTAATGCGCTCCCCAGCCCTATCCCGGCGCCCCCCCCGCAAAGAATGAGAACGCCCCTCCAAGCCCGCGCCAGGTTCCTTTGGACGCTCGCGACCTGGGCCCTGGTCGGCCTGGCCCAGCCGGGTGTCCTGCGGCCGGACGGGTTCGGCCACCTGGCGTTCTTCGCCGTGGGCCCCTGGGCGCTGGCGGCTCGGCGCCCCGGGGGGCGCGCCTTCCTCGCCGAGTGGGCGGCTCACTCCGTGGGGCTCGCGGGGGTGTTCGCGTGGATGCTCGCGTTCTTCCCACCGCTGCTGGTGCCCATGGCGGTGATCCCCGCCCTCTATCCCGCCCTGGGCGGCCTGGCGCTGAGGCGCGCGCCGGCCTGGCCGCTGGCCCTCCTCGCCCCGGCGGCGTGGATGCTGGCCGAGGTGGTGCGGTGGATGCTGCCGGTGCCCCTGTCCTTTGGCTGGTTTCGACTCGGCTTCCTGATGCACGACACCGAGTGGCTCGTGGGGTCCGCGGCGTGGTTCGGTACCTGGGGTCTGACCTGGGGCATGGCCGCGCTCGGCGGTCTCGCGGGGGACGTCGCGCTGGCGCTGGTCCGTCCGGCGGGCACTCCGTCCGGGCTCGTCAAGGCCTTTGGCCTGGGACTCACGCCGCTGGCGGCCCTGGTTTTCCTCTCCAGCCGACCCGTGGGCCCCACGGTGAGCGGGCCCGACGTGCTGGTGGTGCAGTCCGGCATCGAGCAGGAGATCAAGGCGGCGCGCCGCGACCCGCTCCTGGACCTCTTCGTCCCCCAGGTCACCCGCACGCTGGAGGCGCTCATCGAGACCCGCGTTCCGGGGGAGGCGGGCTTGCCGGATGTGGTCATGTGGGGGGAGACGTTCCTCCCCGGGAAGGTCCACGAGCCGGACGTGCTTCAGGACTTTCGGGCCGGCGTGCGGCCGACGGAGCTCTCCGGTCGGGCCGCGCTTGGCGAGGGGGACCTGGTGCGCCAGAACGAGCTGGCGGAGGACCTCGTCTCCGCCCTGCTGGGAACCGGGCCCGGCCAGCTGCTGACTCCGCCTGTCTGGCGGCAACTCTTCGAGCGCGAGCCGGCGGCCGAGTGGGCGGATCGCGTGGCGCGCGGCGAGCCGCTGCTGCCGCCGGGGACCTCTTTTCTCTCCGGCGTCGAGGGCTGGGCCTCCGTACAGGTCGACGGGGAGCCGGTCCTGCGCAGCGTGAACGGCGTCAAACTCTGGACCCCCGACGGAGGTTCGACACCCATCGCCAGCAAGGTCCACCTGGTCCCGGGGGGCGAGTCGCCGGACGCGCTCCGTGGGATCCCCTTTGTCCTCGAGGCGGTCAGGAGGGTGGCCAACGCGGTCCCTGACTTCGTGGCCGGCGAGGAGCCGGGGGTCCTGTTGATCCCCGGGGCGGACGGCCGTGTGCACCGTGCAGGGATCGCGATCTGCTTCGACAACGCCTTCGATGATCCCTTCACAACGCCCCTGCGCCGGGGGCCCGTGGACCTCTTCGTGGTCGTCAGCAACGAGGCCTGGTACAAGGCGAGCCCGGAGATGGACCACATGCTGGCCTTCTCCCGCATCGCGGCAGCGGCGTCGAGGCGCTCGATTGTTCGCGCGACCAACTCCGGGATCTCCGCCGTGATCGGGCCCGACGGGAGGGTTCTCGGGGAGGTCCGCGGCGAGGGCGGCCGGCGCAAGATGGTCTCCGGTGCCCTGCGAGCGAGGGTTCCCGTGCCGGATCGGCGAGCGGGCGCGGGGGCCGGCGGGGAGGCCACCTTCTTTGCCCGGACTGAGCCGGTCCAGCCTTGGGCGTGGGGGGGGGGCGCGGCGCTGATCCTGCTCTTCGCCCTGGTTCGTCGGCGGTTCGGGCAGTCAGGGCCTGGGGAGGCGCACCCGGCGCCGGGCTCATGAGCCGATTCGGGCGGCTTTTTGGGGTAACCGGGAGCCGGCTCCCACTTATCCCCCTCACCGCGCCGCGACACCAGGCCCGAGGCTGGGTTCCCAGGGAGGCGGTTCCGTCGAAGACACGCGCTCTCCTGCGAGCCACTCCTTGACCCTGCGGCGCGGTGGCCTCTACACTTCCCCCGTCGCTGCGAGCCCACGACCTTCCCGGGCACTCGGTCGACAATCTTTCGCACCCCCAGTTCCATCCGGCGTTTGCCGCGGCCCCTGCCGCGACCCGCGAACACCGTTCCCCCCAGGGTTCCTGGGTTCAGCGCCACAGGCGTTGTCTCCCAGGGCACATCCGCCCCGGGCGTCCCCGCGACGCCTTGACCACCGAGAACTCAAAGAGTTCCCCTCCACGAGCCAACGTCATGAGCCCGATCGGACGGACCTTCGTCGCCATCAACTTCGCCCTCTCCGCCGCCTTCCTCGGCTTCGCGTCCAACAACCTCTCCACGGCGCAGAAGTACCGCGGGCAGTTTGAAGACGTGACCGCCGAGCTCGCGTCGTCCAAGACCTCGATGCAGGCTGAGATCGATCAGATCACCGCTGATCGCAACGCCGCCAACGACCTGCGCAACAACATTCGCAGCGAGAAGGACGCTCTCGAGGAGAAGAACACTGCCCTCAAGCTGAACCTGGCGACCGCCACGGACGAGCTCAACGAGCTCAAGTCCGACATGGGGAACATCAGCTCGTCGATTGGCGATCTCTCCTCCAGCCTCGACGACATGAAGAGCCAGGTCGCTCAGGCCAACGAGGCCCGCGCCGAGGCGATCAACGCCCGTCGCGACGCTGAGAACGCCCGCGACGCCGCTGTCGCAGCCAAGGAGAAGGCCGACGATCGCTCGAACGGGCTGTCTGCGGACCTCGCTCAGGCCGAACGCGACCTGACCGCGACCCGCGGCGATCTCGAGGACGCCAACACGACGATCGCCATGGTCGTCGAGGCCACGAACTACGACCTCACGCGCGGCGTGGGCGCCCCGCAGATCGACGGAGCGGTGCTGCAGTACCGCGCCGACCGGAAGCTGGTCCACATCAACCGCGGCACGAACAACAAGGTCAAGCGCGGCCACATCTTCGACATCTACAGCGGCGACACCTACAAGGGTCAAGCCCGTGTCGAGGTCGTCAACCCGGACACTTGCACCGCCGTCCTCGTGGCCACCACCGGCTCCGCGATCGCGCAGGGAGACCTCGTCTCCACGCAGATCTGAGTTCCCCCCTCTTCTTTCGAACCCAACAGGGAGAACCACATGGCACGTTCCAAGAGCCGTTCCGGGTCCAGCCGGCGTAGCGCATCCTCCGAGGTCGCCGAGGTCGAGATCGTCTCCGAGGAGTCCGGTCTGGGCTTCGAGGTGGCACTCGCCATCATCACCACCGTCGTCCTCCTCGCAGCGGTCATCATGATCGACTACGACCGAGGGGCGAACTACGGAGAGGGCATGCTCTTCAAGGGCAAGTACGCGGAAAACGCCGCGTCCGCCACGGAGTGAGCAGGCCGCGGCTTGCCTCCCCAGGCGGCCGCTACAGATCGAATGCGAGCCCGCAGCGCCCCGGCGCTGCGGGCTCGCTCCATGAAATGTGACCCCGCGCTGCGTTGTTCTTGTTGAACCCGCCCCCTCCGTCCTTCAAACTCCAGCCGGAGTCGCGCCCGCGGTTGAGGGGCCGCAGCGATTCTCGAACGCCGCACCGTTCGTCACCGCACAGATTTCATGAGGCCGAATCGCATGAGCCAGCTGTCTTCACGACGCTGTGTCCGAGCGGGTTCTCCGGAGCCCGCCAGCCATAACTTTGTATCCCACGCCGACGGGCTCCTGAGCCCGGGAGCGGAGCGATGAGCCTCTTCAAGCCGATGGAGTGGGCCTTTGGTCACCTCTCCACTGACATGGGAATCGACCTCGGGACCGCGAACACGCTGGTTTGTACCCGCGGTCGCGGGATCATCCTGAATGAGCCGAGCGTCGTCGCCGTCAAGAAGGGCACGAACGAGGTCCTGCTGGACGGCATGGCCGTCGGGAACACGGCGAAGGAGATGCTCGGGCGAACCCCTGGCGGCATCCAGGCCATCCGACCGCTGCGCCACGGGGTCATCGCCGACTTCGACGTGACGGAGAAGATGCTCAAGTACTTCATCACCAAGGTCCACGAGGGCCGGCAGTGGGTGAAGCCGCAGGTTGTCATCGCGGTCCCGGTCGGCATCACGGCGGTCGAGCGACGGGCGGTGATTCACTCGGCGGAGCGTGCGGGTGCTCGGCGAGTCTTCCTCATCGACGAGCCCATGGCTGCGGGTATCGGCTGCGACATGCCGGTGACCGAGGCGCGCGGTTCGCTCATCGTCGACATCGGCGGCGGAACGACGGAGATCGCGGTGCTCTCCCTCGCCGGCGCCGTGGTCTCCACCTCCCTGCGGATCGCAGGCGACGAGATGGACGAGGCGATCCTCTCCCACCTCCGACGTCATCACAACCTGCTCATCGGTGAGCAGTCCGCCGAGCGCATCAAGCTCACCATCGGGTCCGCGTGGCCGATGGAGCAGGAGCTCTCCATGGAGGTCAAGGGCCGGGACTCGGTCCAGGGCCTCCCGCGCCGTGCGACGGTCACCTCGATCGAGATTCGCGAGGCGCTCAGCCACCCCGTGCGTCTCATCTGCGAGGCCATCCGCGGCATCCTCGAGGAGGCGCCTCCCGAGATCAGCGCGGACCTCGTCGACACCGGCATCACGCTGGTCGGCGGCGGCGCGCTGCTCTACGGCATGTCGCAGGCGATCTCTGATCACCTCGGGGTCCCCGCCCGCGTGGCGGAGGATCCCCTCACGGCCGTGGCGCGCGGCACCGGGATCTTCCTCGACAAGCTCGACGTCTTCAGCCGCGTGCTGTCGACGGAAGACGACGACTGACCCACTCGTCCCGTCGGGACGCCCAGGCCCTCGTGGGGCCGGGCGGCTCGCACGGGCGCCTGGCGGCGCATCCTCGCGACGTCACTGATCGAGCAGGTCTGGGGGGACCGAAGCACATGGCGACGATGCGGACACGAAGGCTTGGCTGGACCATCGCGGCCGGTGCTGCGCTGGTCTCCCTGCGTCCCGTCGGGCCGTTCGAGCGGGTCGCTGACCTCGCCCTGGTTCCCGCCCGTGTGATCGGCGTCCTCGGAGCCCCCTCGCTCCTCTGGGCCCGGGGAGACACGGGGGAGGGCGCTGGCGGCTCACCCGACGCCTTGGCCGCCGAACGCGAGCTCTCCGCGCAGCTCGAGCTGGCGATCCTCCGCTCTGCCGAGCCGACGGAGGTCCCCTGGCCGATCCGCGGCGTGGTGCCGATTCCCGGCGAGGTGGATGTCTCGGAGAAGGTGAACCGCGACCGCATCTCGCTGCGCGTCTCGGACCCCGGGCCCATCGAGCGCGGACAGGCGGTGGTGGCTGGAGACGTCTTCGTAGGCACCGTGGAGAAGATCCCCGTGCGGGAGCCCTACAGGGATCGGCCCGGGCTGCTGGAGAAGATCCTGCGCCGGATGGGGCTCTCCTCGCCGCCGGTACCGCCGCCTCGAGACCTGGTGATCGTGCGAATGATCACGGACCCTTCGGCCCGGGTCGGGGCTCGAATCCAGGAGATCGACGGACAGCCCGAGTGCCGCATGGTGGTCGGGGGCCTCGAGCGGCTCGACGATCGCGTCTGGCTCGCGGTCCATAACCCGGAGAGCCAGAACCGGTTCACCGGCCGGGTCGTCGTCCACGAGGCCGCCGCGGCGGTCGACTCCGCGGACTCCACGGCCAGCGGCTTCCTGCTCGGTGACCTGCGCCGGGCGACGGTGGCTGCCACCGAGCGCACCCCCCGGCGTCAGGTCATGGGCGTGGACCCGTTACTGGACTTCGAGGCGGGGCTGAACCAGGTGCTGGTCCTCACCGCTGGGCGCGGGCGAGGGACCGTGGACCCGCGTCGTTCGGACATTGTGGGGGTGCTGGAGTCCACCGGTTGGCGACACGTGGACATGGCGTCCCTCGGGGACCTCTGCCCCTGGCGCTCAACGGGGAGGCTCGACGTCGGGCGCAACGTCGGCGTACGGGCGGGGGCAGCGGTGGTGGACGGCGTCCGGCTGGTCGGTCGCGTCTCCCGTAGTGATCAGATCGGCGCCACGGTGGCGCTGCTCGATGACCCCGGGTTCCGGGTCACCGCCCTCGCGCAGCCTGCAGGCGACCCCGGGGCGACGCCCCTGGTGCTCGGGGAGCTCGTGTCGTCCGGCTGCAACGGGAGGGGGCAGGTCACGGTTCGCTGGCGTCCCGCTTCGGGGAGCCGCTACGGCGAGTGGATCGAACGGCACTCGGAGGGCGGCGGCGAGGTCGAGGTCCTGCTCTGGACCGGGTCCGGGATGCGCCGCGTGCCGCGCGGCCTGCTGCTGGGGCGCACGTCGCTCCAGGCGCCGGGGGAGCCCGGGGGCGAGCTGGTCATGGCGCTCGAGGGCTCGGGTGACCCGGGAGCCAAGCTCCAGGTCCGGACCGGTAGCTCGAGGCTCGCGCGCCCCGCTTCAGGCAGCGTCATTCACGCGGCGGAGGGGGCACGTTGAAGCGGTTCACCTCGCTGGGGGTCTTCTTCCTCTGGGTCTCGGTCGCCGGGGCCTTGCAGCTCCTGCTGACGAGCGGAGCGAGCGGGCCCGGCGAGGATGGCCCCGCCCTTGGGCGGGCCTGCGTCCCCGACCTGATGACGCTGGTCCTCGTGGCCGCCGTGGGGCGCCTCGACCGTCGCGACGTGGTCACCCTGGCCCTCGTCACGGCCGCGGCCAGGGCGGCCTACACAGCGGCGCCACCCTTCGCCGTCGTGTCCGGTTGCCTCGTCGCGGCGCTGATCGCTGACACGCTCCGGCGCTTCGCTGACCTGGACCGTGCATGGCTCCGATCCTGCGCAGCGGGGTCGGGCGCCCTCGCCATCGGGACCTGGCTCCTGGTGGTGGACCTGGTCCGCGGGAGCCAGGCCCGGGTCACCGGCGGCCTGAGCTTCGGCCAGGCCAGCGACCGGGACTTCGCGCTCGTCGTGCTGACGGCCACGGTCACCGCGCTGGTGGCGCCCCTGGTCTGGCCGGCTCTCCACCGCCTTCCGGGTCTACGCCGGCTCGAGAGGAGGGCCTTCTGATGCTCAGGCGCTTCCTGCCCCTGCTCGCGCTGCTGGTCCTCTCGATCGCGACGCTCCTCGCCCGGCTCTGGGATGTCCAGGTGGTCCAGCACGACGTCTGGGCGACCGAGGCGGCCAACATCGTGCGCTCCTACGGGATCGAGCCCTACCGGCGGGGAGCGATCCTGGATCGCAACGGCGAGGTCATCGTCCAGGACGAGAAGCGATACGTGCTGGAGTTCATCTGGCGCGACTTCCGCCGCAGCCACCCCCTCGGCCAGCTCGCCATGCTGCGCTCCCTCGCGATGGCGCGCCCCGTCGGGCTGGACGAGGCGCGCCGAAGCCCGGTCCGGGCAGCGCGGGCCTACACCCTGCTCTCGCCCGAAGACCTGCTGCGCTTCGCGCGCGGCGGAAAGCTCGAGGCGGACCTCGACTATGTCCCGGCCCTCGCAGCGGAGACAGAAGAGGGGCGCAAGGACGAGGCCGGGCGGGGGCGACGGCGCTCCCGGGCGGGCGACATGCGGTTCTACATCCTGAGGCTCCTCGAGCTGTCGCCGCGGGAGGCGAAGGAGCTGGCGGAGCTCGTGGAGGAGGAAGACTGCGGCGACCTCTCCTACGTGCAGCTCGCGGGGCTCATCAAGGATGAGTCCACGGACGACATTCTCCGGCGGCTCGAGCGCGACGTGAGGGTGCGCGACGAGCAGCTCACGCGCCTCGCGCAGCTGATCCAGTGGGAGTCCTCGGATGGACTGGTGGACGACGGTGACCGCCTCGTGGCGCTCATCGAGGAGCGGCGCCGCGCGGTGGATGATGAGACCGCGGACGCGCTCTTCCGGATCGCGCTCGGATTCTCTCCCGTGCGCTTGAACGAGACCAACCTCGCCGCGATCGACCTCTCCTGGCTGCTCTCTGCCCTGGACTGGGACCGGACCCGGTTGGAGGAGTGGCGGCGTTCCAGGGGCACGGCCTTCGTCAACTCCACCCGGGCTGGCTTTGTCATCGCGCGTTCCAAGCCGTTCCTGGGAGCAGCCCGCGAGCCAGGTGACCAGGCCGCGGGGGTTCGTTTCGTCTCTGCGCTGGCCCACTCGTTCCGGGCGGATCCGGACGGCTGGGAGGCGCGCCATCCGATGCCGGAGGATTGGCGAGACGTCGACCGTTTCCAGGTGCTTGACGGGCTCTCGGGCCGCCTCGCTGGCGCGCCGATCGACGAGACCGAGGCCCAGCAGGGGATCTTCAGCTTCCAGGACGGTGGGCTCAGGGAGCTCGACACCCGGGACGAAGCCCTGCTCTTGTCGCTGCTGGGGGACTCACTCGGCAGCGTCCGCTCCGCGGGGACTTCCGCTGGGCTCGCGAGCGAGCTGGTCGCGCTGGCAAGGAACGCTCGGGGAGAGTGGCAGGCCGATGACGCGGAGCTCGTGGAGGACCTGCTCGGGCTGATGCACGTCAGGTTCCAGCGCCGCATCGCCGAGGTGTTCGCGCGCTCTGCGGGCGGGGCCCTCGAGCCGGGGTCGGTTCGGGTCGCCGCGCCGTGGATCGAGCGGGCGCTCGAGACCCGGCGCTACGTGGTCCGTGACCGCGGGGCGCGTCCCAAGAAGGTGGGTCAGGACCCCAGCATCGACCTGGTCCTGCTGGTCACGCGCTACAGGGAGGAGTTCGCGGGGTTCCGCGCTCGGGCTCAGACCTCGCGGGTCGCGGTGGCGACCACGGTGGACAGTGAGCTACCGGTGGCCTCCAAGCTGATCGGCAAGGTGCGCAGCCCCTTCCTCGTGGATGTCCTCCAGCAGCGAGCCAAGGCGGAGCGGCTGATTGACCTCCAGCGCAAGCGGCGGCTGCCGGAGGAGGACGCCGCGGAGATCCTCGCGCTGGTGGACGCCACGAGGCGCGCCGGGGAGACGGTCGGGGGCAGCGGTCTCGAGGCCTGGCTGGACCGGGAGCTCTCCGGGAAGTCTGGATACCACGAGGTTCAGGGGCTCCAGGACCGAGTCGAGGGCAACCGCACGCCGATCTACCGCGGTGCGCTGGACGGGCTGGACGTGAAGCTGACGCTCGACGTTGACCTCCAGCGAGCCGCGGAGGCGACGCTCCTCGATCCCGGGCCGTTCCCGCCAGAGGGGCTCCGACGCTTGGACAATACGCTGGACCGCAAGTACGACCAGCGCTGGTTGGAATCACCGGTCGGGGCCATCGTGCTCGCGTCCGTGAACGGAGACGTTCTCGCGGCGGCCTCGGTCCCGGTCGTCCCGGTCGACGAGGAGCACCTCTCTGCTCAGGCCCTCCGGTGGCTGGGGTTCACAGATCGGGAGGCTCTGACGGCGCCGGATCGGACGCTCACGCGTCCCAAGGCCCAGGCGCCGGGTTCGGTGGTCAAGCCGCTGCTGGCGGCGTACGCGCTTGAGCACCTCGGCCTCGACCCGAACGAGGTCCTCCAGGCCTGCCACGTCGACCTGCCGCGCGCGGGGACCCGCCCGAAGGAGAGCGGTTCCCCGGGCTACGGTCAGGTCAATTGCAGCGCCCCCTATGGGCACGGGGAGGTTGACCTCCCTGAGGCGCTGATGAAGTCGTGCAACGTCTACTTCGCGGCGCTCGGCGAGCGGGTCTACATGCCGGGGTCCATGCGAGCGGCGTACCGGAGTTTTGGATTTGGTGAGCCCACAGGCGTTCGCTTCGATGACAACGGGAGCCGCAGCGGGCTGGTGGATAGCTACCGCATGGACCCGAGCGGTCCCATGGGCGACGACGCCCCCGTGGACCGAATCCACGCGGTCGTACGCCAGTTCCTCGGCAACGGGCTGACCCATGTGGACGCCAGCGTGATGCAGGTCGCGCGGGCCTACGCGGGCCTCGCGACGGGGTCGCTCCCCCGCATGCGGCTCGTGCAGCAAGTCGGAGAGAAGGAGTTGCCCGCCGAGGGCCAGGACCTCGGCATCGGCCCCGAGCACCTCACGATCGTCCATGACGCCCTGGAGACCGTGGTCGGCCGCCTCGGGTCTGCGAAGGATGCCGGACTGACGGCCTCCGGCCTTGGCTTTCGGCTCGCCGCCAAGACAGGGAGCGCGGACTACCGCACTGGGCACGTCCCGCCCCCGAATGAACCCGACGCCCCGCTCGAAGCCTACGACGAGGATGGAGTTCGAAAGCACACTTGGCTCGCGGGCTGGTTCCCTGCGGAGGAGCCGCGCTTTGTCATCACCGTCTACGTGCACGATACGAGCGCGACGGCGAGCCACTCCGCGGCCTATGTCGCACGGAAGTTCCTCCGCTCCGAGGCGGTGCAGGACCTGATGGAGGCGACCTTTCCTCCGGCGGTTGGGACAGCGGTCGATGCGAGCGCTGAGCGGGAGGAGGGACGATGATCGACGCGATCCGCGGCGCCTTCAGTCGCATTGTCTCCACGGGCCACGTGCGCTGGTCCGAGTTCGCGTGGCCCGTCCTGCTGCTGGCCGCGGGATTGCTCGCCGCGGGGATGACGTTCATCTCGGTCATGGCGGCCTCGGCGAGCAACCCCGAGCTGGGGGGCGTCGATTACGAGGGCCACCGCCAGAAGATCCTGGTGGCGTTGCCTGTGTTCTTCGCAGGCCTCTTCCTTCGACCGAGTTGGCTCAAGCGGAACGCCGCGTTGATCTACTCGGGGTGTCTCGTCCTCCTGGCTCTGGTGCCGTGGATCGGGGATGAGCGGAACAATGCAAGGCGCTGGATCCAGCTGCCCAAGTTCGACCTGCAGCCGAGCGAGCTCGCCAAGATCGGGGTCATCCTCATGCTCGCCAGGGTGCTCCACGAGAACCCCCTGAAGACCGGGCGAGACTGGCTGAAGCCGATGCTGGTGACGGCGGTCCCCATGCTGCTCGTCGCCGCGCAGCCGGACCTCGGGACGGCGCTGACCCTGGTGCCGGTGCTGGGGGGGCTGCTCTACCTCGCGGGGGGGAGTGGCCGGGCGCTCTGCGCTCTCGGCCTCGCCGGGATCGCCGCCGGGGTCGGGGTCTGGCAGAGCGGCCACGTGCAGTCCTACCAGCTCGAGCGGATCGAGACCTGGGTCGAGTCCTTTGACGACCGGGAGCTGATCGCGTCGCGCAATGGCCTCGGCTTTCACACCTATCACGCGCGGACCTTCACCGGGAACGGAGGCCTCTACGGGCGGGGGCTAGGCGAGGGGGTCGCCAATGAGACGGGCCTCTTGCCGGAGCGTGACTCGGACTCAATCATCGCGGTGATCGGTGAGGAGTGGGGCTTCGCGGGGACGGCGCTGGTGATCGTCCTCTACGGGCTGATGGTCGGGCTGCTCATGCTCCACGCCGCCGGGCTCCGGGATCGGTTCTCCAGGCTCGTCGTGGGGGGCGTGGCGATCTACTTCGCCGCGCACCTGTTCATCAACGTCTCCGTCAATCTCGGTCTGCTGCCGATGACGGGGCTCACGCTGCCGCTGTTCTCCACCGGCGGCTCCTCGCTCCTCGCGACCTTCCTCGCCCTCGGTCTGGCGCTCGGGCTCTCGTCCCATCACGAGCGCAGCCTGGGTGGCGACGCCTTCCGGCGGTACTGACGAGAGCGTCGATGGGCCCCTGACGGCGTCCGTCAAGGGCCCGATGGAGCGGGACCGCGCCGCGCACCGCGGGGCTCAGGACAACAGGAACTGCAGGTCGTCCGAGTCGAGATCCGAGAGCGACGACGCCGCCCCGCCGAGCACCAGCGAGGACAGGTCGCGCTTCTTCTCCTGGAGCTCAAGGACTCGATCCTCGATCGTGTCGCTGGCGATCATCCGGTAGACGTGCACCGGGTGCTCACGGCCGATGCGGTGGGCGCGGTCGATGGCCTGGGCCTCGACGGCGGGGTTCCACCAGGGGTCGAGCAGGAAGACGTAGTCGGCGGCGGTGAGGTTGAGGCCCGTCCCGCCGGCCTTGAGGCTGACGAGGAAGAGGGGCACCTCGGGGTCTTGCTGGAAGGCGTTGACCTCGGCCTCGCGCTTGCGCGTGCTGCCGTCCAGGTAGGAGTAGCGCAGGCCCTTGGCGTCCAGGGCGGCCCGGACGATGCCCAGGAACCCGGTGAACTGCGAGAAGATGAGGGCCTTGTGCCCCTGGTCCACGAGCTCCTCCACGAGGGGGAGCAGGACGTCCAGTTTGGCGGAGGACTCTCCCTGGCGGGTGGGGTCGATGAGGCCGGGGTGGCACGAGGTCTGCCGCAGGCGCAGCAGGGCCTTGAGGACCTCGACGCCGCCGCGGGAACCCGCGGCCGCGAAGCTCGAGCGGTAGTGTTGGCGGATCTCGTCGTAGTCCTGGCGCTGCTTGCCGTCGAGGGTGCACTCGAGGACCTGCTCGGTCTTGGGCGGCAGGTCGTCCAGCACCTCGTCCTTGGTCCGGCGGAGCAGGAACGGCCGCACAGCGCGCACCAGGATATCCCGTGACTCGTCGTCGAGTCTGGCGGAGCGGCCCTTGGCCCGCAGGCGCTGGCCGAGCCGCGTCCCCTCCAGGGTCCCGGGGTTCAGGAACTCAAGCAGCGAGCCAAGCTCACCGAGGTGGTTCTCCACCGGGGTACCGGAGAGGGCGAGACGCTGGCGGGCCTTCAGGCCGCGTGCCGCCGCGGCCGTCTGGCTCGCGGCGTTCTTGATCGCCTGGGCCTCATCGAGGACCACGAGGTCGAAGTCGATCTGGGCCAGCTCGGCCTGGTCGCGGCGGAGCGTGCCGTAGGTGGTGAGCAGGATGTCCGGGGACTCCGCGCTGTCGAGGGCCTCCAGGCGGTTGGCGCCCGTGTAATTCACGACCCCGAGGTCCGGGGCGAAGCGCTTGGCCTCGGCCCGCCAGTTGAAGATGACCGACCGCGGCGCGATGACGAGGGACGGCCGCCGCTCCTCGGAGAGGCGGGTTCGGTGGAGCAGATAGGCGAGGATCTGGACCGTCTTACCGAGGCCCATGTCGTCGGCCAGGCAGCCGCCGAGACCCAGGTCGCTCAGCTGCTTGAGCCAGCCGAGGCCCTCGCGCTGGTAGGGGCGTAGCTCGCCCACGAAGGACTCCGGCTCGTCCATGGGGACGGGGGAGGAGGCCTCGCTCAGGAGGGAGCGCAGGTCGGCGAAGGGCTCGTCCATCTCCACCGCGTCCATGGACGCCTGGCGCTCGAGCAGCGCGGAGAGGACCCACCCCTGCTCCTTGCTGAAGCGGACCTTGCCGTCCTCGGTTTGCCCGACCTCGAGGAGCTTCCAGCGGGACGCCCAGTCCTTCGGGAGCAGGCCGCGGGACCCGTCGGGCAGGGTGACGAACTTGGCGCCGCGGTCCGCCGCCGCGAGGAGCGCGGGGAACGGGACCTCTTGCCCCTCGAAGGACACGTGACCGTCCAGGTCGAACCAGTCGATGCCGGACTGCACGGAGGCCGCGGAGCCGGTGCTGGAGCGCACGCTCTTGCCGTCCGCCTCCACGTCCCAGCCCTCGGAGAGGAGCCGCGCGATCAGGAACTCGATGTCCTTGGCGGGTACCCGGGCCGTGGCGATCTCCTCTTCGGGGTCGAGCTTTCGGCTCCCGCCCGCGTCGAGGAAGGTCCGCAGCGCGGCTCGCTCCCCCTCGAGGTCTCGGGAGAAGACCTGGCCGGCCTCGTCCTCGAGGGACCAGCCGTAGGTGTCCGCGGCCACTCGCCGGGATCCGTACACGAACGTGATGTCGGCCTCGAGCATCTTGGAGCTGCCCTCCTCCTCTTCGGGCAGCCGCACGACCAGCAGGGGGGTCACCTTCGGACCGGTCTGGATGGAGCCTGGCGCCATGACCTGGTTGCCAAGCTGGGCCAGGGCGCGTCGCAGCCGCGACTCGCCCCCCGCGGGCGTCTTGAGCTCGCCGCGTTGACGGAGGACCGCGGTCACCGGCGCCGCGGCCATGGGCTCGAGCCGCGACAGGGCTCCGTTGATGATCAGGTGCCCGTCGGCGGAGACCATGGCGACCTCCGAGAGCTGGAGGTGCTCATCGCCTCGGTCGAGGTGGCCGGTCAGGATCAGGGGCTCGTCCTCGCCGCCGTCGCGGCCCAGGGAGAGCCGCACCTTCCAGGGGTGATCCAGCTCGTTGCTGAGCGGGGCCGGGAGGCTGCCGCCGTCGGGATCCTCGGAGCTGGAGGGCGCGAGGAACAGGCGCTCGGTGTCCACGAGGACGCGCATGGCCGCCTCGGTACCCGGCCCGCCCAGGTGCCAGCTCTCGGGTGGAGCCTCGTAGCCGGTGACCGCACGGCCGCGGCCCCCGGGGCCGTCGAGGAGCGCGACGATCTCGATGTCCTCGCTGCGCGACATGCGCACGTCGTCCCAGTCCTTTCGGCCGATCTCGAGGGCTGCGCCCCAGGACCCGTCGGCGCGGCGGCGGCGACGGCGGATCGAGATCGAGAATCCTGCGGTGGCCCCCGGAGAGGGGATGGTCAGGGCGTATTCGATGCGGAGGAAGGCCTCCCGTTCGAGGGCCTCCCAGGGGCTCGCACCCTCCTCGACGCCCGCAGCCTCGACCACCGCGTCCAGGAAGTCCCGGCGCTCGCGGTCGTCCTTGCGGACCTCCGTCCGCTCGGCGCGCCAGCCGCCGAGCCCCATCTGGCGGGCGGCGACCACGAGGGCCGCCCAGACGTGGCGGCATCCGCCTTCGATGGCGAAGCGGTCGCAGGAGCACTCAGCGTCCACGAGGCCGCCCCGGCCGACCCGTACGGCGAACAGCTCGTCCCGGTCGGTCACCGAGACGGAGAACCCGCGGGTCTCCAGCTGGATCTTGCCCACGAGGTCGCGCCGGGCGAGGCCCTCGCCTCGACCACGCTCGACCCCCTTGAGACCCCGCAGCATGGCCTGACGGGTGTCCTGGACGATGGCTCGGAGCTCATCGCTCAGGTTCAGGCTCTCCACGACCTCCGCCAGGGACCCTTCCTCGCCCTGAGTGTCCCCGCCCTGGATCTCCCCGCCTTGGGTTTCCTCACCCTGGGCTTGGCCCCCCTCGGCTTCGCCGCTCGCCATGTCGGGCGAGGAGGCGGGGTCCAGGGGGGGCTCGTGCTCGCGTGAGTCCGAGTCGGGGTTCACGGTGGCGTCGCCGGAGTCACTGTTCATGGGTCTTCAGGCCTCGCTGAGGCCGGCCCCACATTCTGGACACTCTATGACCGCCGAACCATCAAGTTCCCGCGGGAACCAAAGAGCAAATTGATCGGAGGCCCGAGTCACTTCAACGCGACCTGGGCTTCCACAGGGCAAACACCAGCCAGCCGACGGCGAGCACTCCCACGCCGAGCATCGTGACCTGGGGTCGTGTCACCACGAGGTTGCCCACCACGATGGCCGCGGCGAGCGCAGCGTAGGTGGCAGGGAACAGGGGGAACCACAGGCTGCGGAACGGCCGGTCGGGACCGAGGCGTTTGGCGAGGGTGATAAGGGCGAGGCCGGCGAGGCCGTGGAAGATCCACTCGGCGAAGACCACGGCGCCGGTGAGCGTGTCCACGTGGGCGGCGTCGTAGGCGCTCCACGCCAGATAGAGGAGCACCAGCACGCACTGGGAGATCAGGGCCACCACCGGCGCGCCGGTGCGCGGGTGCATCCAGCCGAAGGCCCGCAGGAAGAGCCCCTCCCTCGCCATGGCCACGTAGATGCCCGGGGTGGTGATGAGCGTCGCCACCAGGAACCCGAGGGCCGAGATGGCCATGGCGGCGGTGATGAACGTCGCGCCCACGTTGGCGCCCAGGGCGAGCTCGGCCATGCGGTTGGCCATGGGCTGATCGGACTGGGCGGCCATGCCCCCGATACCGAGGACGCGCAGGTAGGCGAGGTTCACCAGGAGGTAGATCACCGCCACGCCGGCGACGCCCATGACAATGGCCCGTGGCAGGTTGTGCTCGGGGTCCTTGACCGCCGGGGCGATGTAGCTGATGAGCTGCCAGCCCCCGTACGAGAACAGCACGCTCAGGGAGGCCCCGAGCATGCCGTCCACCAGGCCGTCGGAGGTGCGGTCGGCAGCGGCCACGGCCACCGCCTCGGCCGGCTCGGCGAAGAGGGCCAGGCCGAAGACGATGAACGTCCCCACGGCCGCGATCTTGAGCAGCATGCAGAGGTTCTGGAAGAGCGCCCCGCTCTTCAGCCCCGCCAGCCCGATCCCCGTCACCAGCAGGACGACGCCCGCAGCCACGGCGAGCTCACCGCCGTCCCCGAGCCCCGCGAGCTCGGCGACCTGCGCCGAGAAGAAGCGGGCCACCAGGGCGCAGGCGCCGGTGGAGACCACCAGCAGGACCACCCAGGCGAACAGGAACGACGTCCGTGCCCCGAAGGCCTCGCGGAGGAAGACATACCAGCCCCCGGTGCGAGGGTAGGCCGCCGACAGCTCGGCGAAGGTCATGGCTCCAGAGAGCGCCGCGAGGGCGCCGAGGCCCCACATGGCGAGGTAAGCGCCGGGCTCGGCGACCTCCCGGGCGATCTCGGGGGGCGTGAAGAAGATCCCGATGCCGAGGATCCCACCCATGACGAGCATGGTGGCGTCGAAGAGGCTGAGCTTGCGGGTCGCGGCGTCCGTCATGGCATCAGGTGAGCAGGAACTCGAGGTCGTCGGGGCCAAGGTCGGAGAGGGTCGTGGCGGCTCCCTCCAGGGCGGTCCTCGCGAGCTCGGACTTGCGGTCCTGGAGCTCGACCACGCGGGCCTCGACCGTGCCCTCGGTGAGGACGCGGTAGACGTGGACCGGCCGGGTCCGACCGATCCTGTGGGCGCGGTCCACGGCCTGGGCCTCGGCGGCGGGGTTCCACCAGGGATCCATCAGGAACACATAGTCGGCCGCGGTCAGGTTGAGGCCGGCGCCGCCGGCCTTGAGGCTGATGAGGAACACGCAGCCCTCCGCGGCCGTCTGGAAGCGCTCGACCACGGCGCCGCGGTCCCGGGTGGCACCCTCGAGGACGTGGTAGGGGATGCGCGCGGTCTCGAGCCGAGTCCGGATGAGGCCGAGCAGCCGGGTGAACGAGGAGAAGACGATGGCCTTGCGTCCGCTGGCCACGAGCTCCTCGAGCATCGGCAGCAGGAGGTCGAGCTTGCCCGAGCTCTCGGCCACGAGGGATGGATCGACGAGCCCGGGGTGGCAGGCGGCCTGACGCAGCCGGGTCAGGGCCGAGAGCACGTGCACCTCCACCTCGCCGGGGTTCTCAAGCCGCTCCTTGCGTCGCTGGCCCTTGCTCTTTGAGAGCTCGGCTCGGAAGTACCTGGAGAGGTCCTCGTAGGTGGTGCGCTGGGCGTCGCCCATGGGGGCGCTCAGGACCTGTTCGACCTTGGGCGGGAGGTCGGGGAGCACCGCGTCCTTCGTGCGACGGAAGAGGAAGGGGCGCAGGGCCTTGGCCATGAGGTCGCGCCCCTCCTCCGGGAGGGCGTGGCGGCCCCGCGGAGCGCCCAGGCTCGCGAAGGCGGCGTGGGCCCCCAGCATCCCGGGGTTGAGGAACTCCAGCTGGGACCACAGGTCGCCCAGGTGGTTCTCCATGGGAGTGCCCGAAAGTGCCAGCCGGCGGCGCGCCCGCAGCGCCCGTGCGGCGAGGGCGGTCTGGCTGCGGCGAGAGCGGATCGCCTGGGCCTCATCGAGGACCAGGACGTCGAGCTCGGTCTCCTCAACCTGGGTCGCGTCTCGGCGCAGGGTGCCGTAGGTGGTGACCAGGAGGGAGCCAGGCTTGGCCTGGTCGAGCCGCGTCCAGCGGTCGGGGCCCGTGAAGTCCAGGGTGGCGAGGGTCGGGGCGAAGCGCGCGGCCTCGTGGAGCCAGTTGAACACCAGGGAGCGCGGGGCGACCACCATGGAGTGTCGACCCTCGCTGCTGGAGGTCCGGCTCAGGAGGTAGGCCAGGACCTGCACGGTCTTGCCGAGGCCCATCTCGTCGGCGAGGCAGCCCGAGAGGCCGACCCGGTCGAGCGACAGCATCCAGCCGAGCCCCTCCCTTTGATACGGACGCAGCTCCCCTCGGAAGTCCGGCGGGGGGTCAGCGGCCACGGGGGCCCCGAGGATTCCGAGCTGCTGGCGGAGGCGAGCGAAGGGCTCGTCCACCTCGGCCGCCCGTTGCTCCGCGAGCGCGGCCACGGCCCATGCCTGGGAGGTGTCGAAGCGGACGCCCCCCTCGATCTCCTCCCCGAGCGCGGCGAGCTTCCAGCGCTCGAGCCAGCGTTCGGGCAGCAGCCCACGTGAGCCGTCACCCAGCTCCACGAAGCCGCGCTCGTTTCGCGCGGCGTCGAGGGCGGCCGGGAAGGGGACCTCCTCGTCTCCGAAGCGGACGGCCCCCACGAGGTCGAACCAGTCCACGCCGGTGCGGACCGAGAGGTTCACCGACCCCAGGCCCCGGATCACCTGATCCCGGGCGGTGACTTGCCAGCCTTCATCCACGAGGGTGCCGACCATTCCGAGGAACTTCCCACCGGGGACCGCGGCGGCGGCTCCGGACCCGCTACCCGCGGCGCGCCCACCGAGCTCACGGAAGCGGAGGATCGCCGCGGCCTCGAACAGGGGTTGGCGGGGGACCGAGCGGCCCTCGAGGCCGGGCACGACCTTCGTGCGGTCGTCGGGCCGGACCCTCGTCCCCGAGTAGTCGAAGGTGACCTCGCACTCCACGCGCGCTTCACCCCCGGACTCGAGGGGAGCCTCCGCTCGCAAGCACGGCACCGGGCGCGGCGGCTCGGCGATCTCTGCCAGCCGAGGGCCGACCAGGGTCGCGGTCCCCGCGATGGCGGAGAGGCTCGGGGCCTCCTCTGCGGGGAGCTCAAGGGGCCCGGTGGAGAGCTCCAGCACGACGGCTGTCGCCTCGCCGGCCGGGAGCTTCAGGAGCTGCCAGGACCCGCGCAGGATGCACAGCCCGTCATGGGTCACCCTCGAGACCTCCTCGGCGCGGACGCGCTCCTTCTTGCCGAGGACGAGGCTGGCGTGCACGCGCCAGAGCGCGCGGGACTCGTCCTCGGCCTCGAGCTCGAGCCCGACGACCTCCTGGAGCTGGAGCCTGATGGGTTCTGGGGGCCCGCCGGAATCAGGGGTCACGAGGAGCGGCGCCGCGGCGGCCGCCGCCTCGAGGAGCGGGCGCGCGACGTCGCGCGTTACCGAGGCCACGGTCACGCCTCGGTGGGTGGGGTCCCTTCGCCACCCCGCGTCGCTCGCTCCGCTGGCCACGGCAGCGACCGCGGCATGGGCGGGCCCGAGGAGGGAGAGGACCACGTCCCCTGCGTCCGCGCCGGAGAACGGGATGGGGACCCAGCTGGCCTCGGGCCCTCCTCGCTGGACCTGACATTCCAGGCGAGCCTCGAGCCCCTGTCGCCGCTCACCGAAGCGCAGCATGTAGCGGACCTCGATCGTGGCGGGGTCGGGAGCACGCCAGGGATCGAGGCGCCGGCCGCCCCCGGCCTCGATGCGATGGGTCACGCGTTCCAGCCGGGTGAGCCAGCGGGGGGCAGAGCGATCCTGGGCTCTGGGTGCCTCTTCCTCGTCCAGCGCGGCCAGGGTGGCCTCGAGCAGGGCGACCGCGTGTGGGCAGGTGCCCCGGCGGCGAAAGTCCGCGCAGGGGCAGCGGGCGGTGCCCGGATCCTCCCAGCGCAGCTCGATCCGGATCGCCTGTCCCTCATCATCACAGACGGCCGCGGCCCCCCGCTTGTCCACCGAGACGGCCGTCAGGTGGGCGCCCGCGACCATGCGCCGTGCGCGCTCGCGGACCCGCGCCGTCGCATCTCCCCTGAACTGAGCCAGGAATCGACGCGCCTGGGTCTGCATGCTGGCCCGGTCCGAGGGGCTGAGGGAGCGGGGATCAGGGGACGGCATCTGGCACAGTGTAGACGCAGGGCGGCTCCGTGCCGCGCGCTGGTCGGTCGCAGCCTTCCGTGTGAGGATCTCGTCCGGACCGGCCAGCAACCCGGGGACCTCGTTGCCCGTTGATGGGGCCAGCCCTAGACTTATCGTCCGCATTCCACCGTGGAGGCCCAGGCGCCGCCGCGACCCCATCTCTCGACGAGCCAGGAGCTCTACCCATGGCGAACCCCGCCGCGACCTCGAGGAAGCCGATGGCCCTCGGCATGGTCGAAACCAAAGGACTGGTCGGTGCCATCGAGGCTGCCGACGCCATGGTCAAGGCCGCGATGGTCGAGCTCAGCGGACACGAGCGTGTCTCCGCAGGGCTCGTGACCTTCTTCGTTCAGGGCGAAGTCGGCGCCGTCAAGGCGGCGACTGACGCCGGAGCGGCGGCCGCTCGCCGGGTCGGCGAGCTCGTCAGCGTGCACGTGATCCCGCGCCCGCACGACCAACTGTGCAAGATCCTGCCGGAGATGCGCCCGACCTCGGGCGCCTCCAACTGATCGAACCCGGGGGCTCTTGCGGCCCCCCTGAACGATCTTGAAGGGCCTCGATCCGGACCTGCGTGCCTTGCAAGAGGTGCGCGACGCTGTCTCCCGCGCGAAAGCCGCGAAGGAGGTGGCGGCCTCGTGGACGCAGGAGCAGACGGATCGAGTGTGCGCCGCGATGGCGGCGGCCGCCGCGGCCGCGGCCCACGACCTCGCGCGGCTCGCCGTGGACGAGACCGGGATCGGGCGCGTCCACTACAAGATCCTGAAGAACCTGTTCGGTTCAGAGGGCGTCTGGGACTCCATCCGCGACGAGCGGACGGTGGGCTTCGTGGAGCGCGACGACCGCCGCGGCGTGCATGAGGTCGCGACGCCGGTGGGCGTGGTGGCGGGCATCGTCCCGACCACGAACCCGACGTCCACGTCCATGTACAAGGCGCTGATCTCGGTGAAGGCGCGCAACGCCGTGGTCATCAGCCCGCACCCCCGGGCCAAGCGCTGCATCGCGGAGACCTGCGAGATCATGCGGCGCGCGATCGAGCGTGCAGGGGGGCCGCCCGACCTCGTCGTGTGCCTCAATCACCCGACGATCGAGTCCACGGGCGCGCTCATGAAGCACCGCGACGTGGCCGTCATCCTCTCCACCGGCGGCAGCGGCCTGGTGCGCGCGGCCTACTCCAGCGGCAAGCCCGCTTACGGCGTGGGGCCCGGGAACGTGCCGTGCTACGTGGACCGCTCCGCCGATCTCGGCAAGGCGGCTGAGGCGGTGGTGTCCAGCCAGAGCTTCGACAACGCGACGCTGTGCTGCTCCGAGCAGGCGCTGGTGCTCGACCGGCCGATCGCCCAGCGCTTCCTCGCGGAGATGCAGGCGCGCGGGGCCCACGTCGCCACCGACGCCGAGCGCAAGCGGCTCGAGGCCTTCTGCAACCGCGGCGGCCAGATGAACGCGGACATCGTCGGCATCGACCCCTGGCGGGTCGCCGATCAGGCGGGCTTCCATGTGCCCCAGTCGACCACGGTCCTGCTCGCCTTCCAAGACGGCGTCGGGCGAGATCACCCGCTCTCCATCGAGATCCTCTGCCCGCTCCTCTCCGTGCACGTGGTCGACGGCTGGGAAGAGGGCTGCCGGGTCTCGAAGCAGATGCTTCACTTCGGCGGGCTCGGGCACACCATGAGCCTCCACGCCATGGACCAGGAGGTGCTCGACTCCTTCTTCCTGCAGAAGCCCGCGAGCCGGATTGTTGCGAACGGGCCCTCCTCGATGGGGGCCGTGGGCTTCTCCACCAACCTGGTCCCGTCCTTCTCCCTGGGCTGCGGTCCGCAGGCGGGGAACATCACGAGCGACAACATCTCCGCTCGTCACCTGGTGAACATCAAGCGCGTCGCGTTCCCGACGGGCGACTGGAAGGAGCGTGAGCGCAAGGCCCACGAGCGCGCGGCCTCCATGACCGGCGCCGGGATGCCTCGCGGGTCGATGATGGATGGAGACCCGGGCCACCGGGGGTCCACCGCGCCGGTCCCGAACCTGCCGGCGGCCCCCGCGCCGACCCCTCGGGTCCCCGGGGGGACCTCGTTCACGCCCCCTGCTCCCCCTGTCGTGAGCGCTCGTCCGGCGGCCCCCGCACACCGTCCCGCTCCTCCGGTCGTGAAGGCCCCCGCTGCGCGGCCCGCCGCTTTGGCCCCGGCCGGTCCCGACCCCACGAAGGTCGGCGGCCTCGGCTCGGCGCCGCGCTTCACGTCCGATCGACCGGCTGCGGCTGGATCTGCGGCTGGATCTGCGGCTGGAGCCGCCGGCAGAGCGGCCGCGCCCCAGGCCCCGGCAGCGCCTCCGGCCAGGCCCCAGGCCGAGTCGGGCGTCTCCCTCTCCTCCTCGGAGATCGAGAAGATGCTCGAGAATGCCGGCGCTGGCTGCCCGCTCGGCCCGTGCCAGGGCTGCCCGCACCACGACGTCCAATCCCACACGTGCACCGCCTGATCGCGGACACGTCTTTCCCTGAACCGAATCTACAAGTCATCCCATGGCTACTGAATCCCAGATCGCCCTCGGCCTGATCGAGACCAAGGGTCTCGTCGGCTCCGTCGAGGCCGCTGACGCGATGTGCAAGGCCGCCAAGGTCACGCTCCTCTCCAAGGAGAAGTCCGGCGCAGGCCTCGTCACCGTGATGGTGCGCGGCGAGGTCGGCGCGGTGAAGGCCGCGACCGAGGCCGGCGCTGCCGCTGCCCGCCGCGTCGGCGAGCTCGTCAGCGTGCACGTCATCCCGCGTCCGTCCTCGGACCTCGAAGGCTACCTGCCCGAGTAGGCCGTACTTGTCCGGAACGCTTCATGCCGTGGAGCTCCGCGGTGCGGTTCATCTCGACCAGATGCAGCCGCAGCTCACCGCGATCAGCGCCCTGAAGTCGGACGGCTACTTCCCCGTGGAGGGGGATAGCGCGTTCTGGCTAGAGGTGCGCCCCGGCATCGTGGTGAATCGGCTGCTCGACATCGCGCTCAAGCGCTGCGACGTCACGCCCGGAGCGCTCACCACCGAGCGTCACTACGGCAGCCTCGAGGTACACGGTCCGGACCAGGGCCAGGTCCTCCAGGCGGGCGCCGAGGTGCTCAAGGCGATCGGGCGCAGCTGGGCCGACCAGCCCGCGCCGGAGGTGCTGGCCGACGAGGTCATCCGCAAGGTCACCTCGCACCACGCCAACCTCCTCAACCAGGCCCGCGCCGGCATGCTGGTCCTCGGGGACGACGCCGTCTACACCCTGGAGGTGTCGCCCGCCGTGCACGTGGTGCGCTGCGCCAACGAGGCCGAGAAAGCGGCCCCGATCCGGATCGCGTCCATGCGCACCACCGGCGCGGTCGGCCGGCTTCGACTGGCCGGCGGCGACGCCGAGATCGACGAGGCTGTCAAGGCCGTGCGTCGCGCCCTCGAGACCGTCCGAGAGGACCCCAGCCGGGCGGGAGGGCGCTGATCATGTTCCTTGGACGCGTCGTCGGACAGGTCTGGGCTACGCGTGAGGTGGAAGACCTCAGGGGTAAGCGACTGCTGGTGATCGAGGCCGTCGACGACGCCTCGGACCCTGGTGCGCCCAAGGTCACGCCGGTCATCGCCGTGGACCCGGTCGGCGCGGACGTTGGCGAACACGTCATGGTCGCCTTCGGCAAGGCCGCCCGGGTGGCATGCGGCGGCGATGGGGATCTCGCCTACGAGGCCGCCATCGTGGGCATCGTGGATGACGTCCACGCCCCGGGTGCGCCCGAGTCGTGGAGGCCCGAGTCGGCCAGGGGGCGCGCCTGATGCACGTCGCCACCGTCATCGGCTCTGTCTGGGCCACGAAGAAGGACGCCTCGCTCGATGGCCTGCGGCTGCTCGTCGTCCGCCCTTACACCACGGACGGCAAGCCGTCCGCCGAGACCATGATCGCTGCCGACCCGATCGGCGCGGGGGAGGGCGAGCGAGTCCTCGTCGTGCACGGTCGAGCGGCGCGGCACGCCATAGGCAAGGGCCACGACATCGGCTTTCAGACGGCCGTCGTGGGCATCATCGACCGGATGGATCTCTCCGATGGCCGAACCGTCGGCCCGCACGTCGACTTTGACGAGGGCTGACCCGGCCCGGCACAGAACAGCGCACAGAACACCCGACTCCAGGATTCAGCAAACGCACGGGGACGACCCGCCATGCAGAACAACGACCACAATCCGACGCTCTCCGGAGCGGAACTGCAGCCCGCCATCGCGCTGCTCGAGACCGCGAGCGTCGCGGCCGGGATCGAGATGACGGACGCGATCCTCTGGGAGTCCGACATCGAACTCCTGTTCGCCACGCCCGTCCAGCCCGGCAAGTACGTGGTGCTCTTCACCGGAAGCATCGAGGACCTGCGCAGCGCCCTGCGGCGCGGGGCCGAGGTGGCCCGTGGGGACCTCGTCGACCAGCTGCTGATCCCCCAGGTGGAGGCGGGCGTCTGCGAGGCGCTGCGCCGCCAGGGGCAGCCGCTCCCGGACGGCGAGCTGGACGCGGTCGGGGTGGTGGAGACCACCACCGTCGCCGCCAGCATCCTCGCCGCCGACATTGCCCTCAAGGAGGCGAGCGTCGACCTGCTCGACCTGCGCGTGGCCAACGGGCTCGGCGGGAAGAGCTTCCTGACGATCACCGGCGAGGTGAGCGACGTGCGGAGCTCGGTGCAGGCCGCCGCTGGCAGCGCGGACTCCTCCGGGCGCCTCGCCCGTCACGTGGTCATCCCGCGTCCGCACCCCGAGCTCTCGGCGCACCTCTGATCCCTCGAGGTCGGGCGGAGTGATTCATGGCGTCGAGGAAGAAGCTCGTGACGGAGGCGGACGTGCGGCGCATGGCGTCCGGCACGCGCGAGCTTGTCCTTGGCCCCGAACGGATCGCGACCCCCGCGGCCCTCGACCTCGCCTTCTCAAGGGGCATGAAGGTGATCTACGCGGAGGCCGACGCGGCGTCTCCGCTTCCCAGCGATCTGTGGTCGCGCATCAAGTCCAGGGACGGCACCTACGTCGTCCAGGTCGAGAGCGGACGGGCCACCGTCACGCGGCTCGGCCCGGCCGGCCCCGAGCCCATCGGCGGAGAGTGAACGAGCTATGACCAAGAGATTCCTGACAGCTGAGGACGTCCGGCGACTCGGCGGCCCCGAGATCCTCCTCGAGGAGGGGACCGTCGTGACGCCCCAGGCCGCGGAGGCGGCGGCCACCGCGGGCGTCCGCCTCATTGGCCCCGCGGGCGCTTACGCGCCGCCGCTCCCCGACAGGGGACCGGACGCGGCGCGGGCCAAGGCGACCCTGCCCCACCTCCCCGAGCCCTCGACCACCGATGGCATCGGGCTGGTGGTGACCGTCGTCGGGCGCAACCGACCCGGCGTCCTCGCCGAGATCACGGCCGCCCTCGCGTCCCACGAGTGCGACGTAGCGGACATCAGCCAGCGCAACGTCGGCGGCTACTTCCACACGGTGTTCACCTGCGCCGTGCCCCCCGGACGAGACTTCGGTTCGGTCAAGGACAGCCTCCAGTGCCTCGGCGGGGAGGGCGACTACGTCGTCCGCGTCATGCACGAGAGCGTCTTCCGCTTCATGCACCGCGTCTAGCGGAGGACCCACGATGCCGTTCACCGACCACGAGATCCTCGAGACCGTCCGGATGTTCGAGCTGGAGACGTTCGACATTCGAACGACCACGCTCGGCATCAACCTGCTCGACTGCGCTGACCCGGACCTGGAGTCGTCGTGCGAGAAGGTCTACGCCAAGATCGTGCACCACGGTCGCAACCTGGTGGAGACGGCGGGCAGCATCGAGTCGGACCTGGGCATCCCGATCATCAACAAGCGGGTCGCCACCACGCCGATCGCGCTGGTCGCGGCGGCCTCCGGCTCGAAGGACCTCGTCCCCTTCGCGCGCGCCATGGACGCGGCCGCCGAGGAGATCGGGATCGACTACATCGGCGGCTACACCGCGTACGTGCACAAGGGCTACTCCAACGCCGACCACGCCCTGCTGGAGTCCATCCCCGAGGCGCTCGCGTCCACCGCGCGCGTCTGCTCCTCGGTCTCCCTCGCGACGACCAAGGCCGGGATCAACATGGACGCGGTCTCGCACTTCTCGAAAGTGGTCCTCGACACTGCGCGTCTCACCGCGAGCGAGGGCGGCCTGGGCTGCGCGAAGCTGGTCTGCTTCTGCAACCCGGTGGAGGACAACCCGTTCATCGCCGGCGCCCACATCGGCATCGGCGAGCCGGAGACGGTCCTCAACGTCGGGGTGTCCGGCCCCGGCGTGGTGCGCTCGGCCCTCGAGCGCCTCGGCCCCGACGCCGACCTGCTGGCGGTCGCCGAGACCATCAAGCGCACGGCCTTCAAGATCACCCGCATGGGCGAGCTCGTGGGCCGCGAGGCCGCGCGCCGGCTGGGGACCGTGTTCGGCATCGTCGACGTGTCCCTCGCGCCGACTCCCGCGGTGGGGGACTCGGTGGCGGACATCCTGGAGCTCATCGGGGTGGAGCGGACCGGCGCGCCGGGCACCACCGCCGCCCTCGCGCTGCTCACCGACGCCGTCAAGAAGGGGGGGGCCATGGCCTCGTCCAGCGTCGGCGGCCTCTCCGGGGCGTTCATCCCGGTGTCCGAGGACGCGGGGATGATCCAGGCCGTGGCGGACGGCGCCCTGAGCCTCGCGAAGCTCGAGGCCATGACGACCGTGTGCTCGGTCGGCCTCGACATGATCGCGGTCCCCGGGGACACCAGCCAGGCGACGCTCGCGGGCATCATCGCGGATGAGATGGCGATCGGCATGGTCAACCAGAAGACCACCGCCGTGCGCGCGATCCCGGTGCCCGGCAAGAGGCCCGGGGAGACCCACGACTGGGGCGGGCTGCTCGGCACCGCGATCGTCCAGGACCCCGGGAGGTTCGGCAGCGAGGTCTTCCACTCCCGCGGCGGGCGCATCCCTGCGCCGCTCCAGAGCTATCGGAACTGAGGGAGGAGACGGTCGCGCCGGTCCTCGGGGGCCCGAGGACTCCCGCTCCGGCCCGGGGCTCGTCCCCCTGCTCTGGGGGAGCCTCGTCCTCGTGGCGGCGGCGCTGGCCCTGGCGATCAAGGACATGAGCGGGGCCAACCGGCCCCACGAGCTCACCCTCTCCCCGCTGGTCGCGCTGCTGCTGCTCGTGAACGGTGGCGTGTTGGTCGCGGCCATTCGAGTGCACGGTCAGCGCCTCGCGCGGCGGCGAACCGTCCTGCGAGGCCTGCAGCACGGGGGGCTCTGGCTGTACGCCGCCGTCTGCGCGCTGCTCCTGGTCATCGCCACCGCCACGGCGATCGACGTGTTCCTCGCTCGCTAGGTCACCGGCCACGGGGCGCGTTCCGGCGCGCTGGCTCCGGGGAAGTCGTCCGCTCATGAGACCCTGGCGGCGCGGGTGCGTGCCCGGGTCCACGGTTTCCCGAGGGGCGCCTACGATGGCGTCGTCCCCGCTCCCCTCAGAGTCCCCAGCTCCAGCGCCATGCGTCACTCCCTGCACCTCGCCGCCGCGTCCGCCCTCGTCCTCGCTCCGCTCGCCGCAGCGCCCCAGGGCGAGGGGCCGGGGCAAACCGATGCCGACACGCGCATGCGCCTGTACGGGGAGCACGTCGACCTGGTGTCGGGCTCTCCCCATGGGGACCTCAACTGGCAGTTCGCCGGCCCGACGAACATCAGCGGCCGTATCACTGACGTGGCGGTCACGAGCCCGCGGGGCGAGACCTATACGCTGTACGTCGCGGGCGCGTCCTCCGGCGTCTGGAAGTCCATCAACGAGGGGGTCTCATGGGAGTGCGTGTTTGACGAGGCGCCCAGCATGTCGATCGGCGACGTGACCCTGGACCCCTCGAACCAAGAGACGGTCTGGGTCGGCACGGGCGAGGCCAACATCTTCCGCAGCTCAATGGCCGGCGCCGGGGTCTACCGCTCGCTGGACGGCGGGGCGACCTGGGAGCACCGCGGCCTCGCGGAGACGCACACGATCGCGCGCATCGTCGTGCACCCCGGCGACTCCGACACGGTCTACGTGGCCGCCTCCGGCAACGAGTGGACCTCGAACCCCGAGCGCGGCGTGTACCGGACCCGGGACGGCGGCGAGAACTGGATCCAGGTCCTCTCCGTGGACGACGAGTCCGGCGCCATCGACCTCGTGCTCGACCCCGCGGACCCCGACACGGTCTACGCCTCGACCTGGCAGCGCACGCGACAGCGCTGGAACGACCCCCGCAACACGCCGACGACCGCCGGGAGCGGCATCTGGCGCAGCGACGACGGCGGCGACAGCTGGAGCGCCATCAACGAGGGGCTCCCCGAGCCGCGCTTCCGCGGCCGGATCGGGATCGACCTGTGCGCCTCGCAGCCAGAGACGGTCTACGCCTTCGTCGACAACTACGAGCTGGGGGAGGTCGGCGAGGATGAGGTCGACTCCTACAACCGCAAGCGCAAGGCCTCGATCAAGGGCGCCGAGGTCTACCGCTCCGATGACCGCGGGGCCTCGTGGCGCCGGGTGTCGGAGTCCAACGAGACCATGCGTCGGCTCTCCGCGACCTACGGCTGGGTCTTCGGTCAGCTGCGCGTCGATCCGACCGACCCCGAGCGTGTCTACGTCATGGGGCTCGGGCTCAACGTCTCGGAGGACGGCGGCAAGACCTTCCATCGGCTGCGCGGCATGCACGGAGACCACCACGCGCTCTGGATCGACCCCGAGAACCCGCGCTACCTCGTCAACGGCAATGACGGCGGGGTCGCCATCTCCTACGACGGCGGCGAGCGCTGGCGCACCTTCTACGACAACCTCCCGCTGGCGCAGTTCTACAACGTGGGCCTCGACATGGCGGAGCCGTTCCGCGTGTACGGGTCCGTCCAGGACCACGGGTCCTATCGGGCAGAGGTC
>Ga0213863_10000510_pt1 | contig 29678 bp, 25 predicted proteins | sample PICome_8_FD_160128 | JGI IMG/M metagenome (GOLD analysis project Ga0213863, IMG submission 160128) | Coastal seawater microbial communities near Pivers Island, North Carolina, United States - PICO497 | ecosystem: Environmental > Aquatic > Marine > Coastal | place: USA: North Carolina... | reverse complement strand
CTCTCTTTCAGAGGCTCGAAAAGGGACTTTTAAAAAAAATTCGAACGTTCCTTTCCCCTCCAGACTGACTAGCTAAGCATCAAAGTCAACTGGAAATCGCTCCGGTTCAATCAGCCGATTCCTTAAATCAAGATTTCTGGCTTTTGATCATGACCCCAAGGCGGCAGCATCCTCCCAACCCATGGAATTCTCGTTAAAAGACCTCTTTTTTAAAGGTGGTGACTTTATGTGGCCTCTCCTCATTCTCGCCTTCATTACGGTTCTCATCGTTTTTGAACGGCTCATTTATTATGCGTTTCATCGATATCGATTTTCGAAAGCGATACGGGCCCTGCACCAAGGGAAGGCCTCCCGGTCAAATCCTATCTCCCGAGTAGGCTCCGTGTTTATCAACGCGACCTCCGATGGTGAAGAGCACACCCTCAACGTCAGCGAGCGCGAAGCTTCCCGAGTCATCCGCCAGCACGAGCGCGGTCTGCGTATCCTTGCTCTCATCGCTTCTATCTCTCCTCTCATCGGACTTCTTGGAACAGTTTGGGGTATGGTTATTGCCTTCTCAAAAATAGCCAAACTGGGAGAAAGTGTCACCCCGGCTGATTTTGCCGATGGCATTTGGACCGGGCTCCTCACTACTGTCGCCGGCCTCCTCGTAGCCATCCCCGCCATGGCTATGGCCAGGATCTTTGAAGCTCGCGTCGACAAACTTGTCCACGATCTCAACGAACTCACCTCTCACCTCCGCGAACGCTTCTTCGCCAAATAGCGCTGCAACTTCATCAAACCCTCCTGCAACCAAGGACCTCCCATCCAAGATATAATGATTTCCAGAAAACGCCGTATTGATGCCGGGATCGACATGACCCCGCTCATCGACGTCGTTTTTCAACTTCTCATCTTCCTCATGGTGAGCAGCCAATTTATTAAACCAGATCGCCGAGTTGAACTTCCTGTAGGTCCCATGGAGTCCGCCACTGCGAATCCTGACGATCTCCACCTCTCACTCGTCATCACTTCCGAAAACGTCATTTTACTCGAAGGTGAGGAAACCCCTAAGGAAGAGCTCGAAAGCAAACTCCGAGACGCAATCAAACACAGCGATATCGACGCCCTCGTTCTTCGAATCGATAAAGCTGCGCGCGCCGAAATCATTTTCCCAGTGATGGAAATCGCCCGGAAAAGCGGTATTATCAATCTCGCATACGATAAAAAAAATGAGCTCACGGAATAGCCAGCCCCTGATCTGGACTTTCGTCGCCCTCCTCACGGCGGCTCTCTTTGCGGGTGCCCTGAAGTGGGGGAAGGTCACGATCGACCTTCCTAAACCTCCGATCCAGAAGGCCCAATTCATCGACCTTAACTTTATCCAAATCCAGAAACCAAAATCAACCTCCACTCCCCAACCCAGCCCCCAGCCGACAGCGCCCGTCATCCCCCCTGTAGAATCTCCCGTCCCCGAACCCGTCGCACAGCCGGAACCCATCACACAACCGGAACCCGAGCCCAGCCCCACACCCAAAGCCGATCCCGCCATTGTAAAGAAACAAAACCAAGCCAAAGCAGCCCGGGAACGAGAACTCGCCCGTAAACGTATCGAGGAAAAGCGCCGCCAAAAGCTTAACGCACAAAAAGCCGCGAATGCCCGAAAGAAGGCTGCAACCGCCGTCGCGCGCCAACGCACCGTGAGCAAACCCTCTGGTATCAGCCAGCCTAAACCAAAATACCCTCCCGCAGCGCGTCGTGCAGGCCAACAAGGAACTGTCACCCTTTCCTTCACCATAGGCTCTTCAGGAGAAGTTATTTCCGCCCGAATTGCGAAATCCAGCGGTTACATACTCCTCGACAACGCCGCCCTTTCCGCAATCCGAAGCTGGCGATTCAAACCGGCCCGGAACGCCCTGGGTGAAGCCGTTAGCTATAGTTACACTCTCCCTGTGCCATTTCGGCTGCGATAAATCCATCCGATCGGTTCTGTGGGATGATTCTACCTTTGCCAGACTCACGGAAATCGGGTAAGCGCCTTACGGATTCAAAAATATCCGCTCTTCCACCATGCTCGACATCAAAGTCATCCGCGAAAATCCCGACCTCGTCAAAGAACGCCTTGCCAATCGTCACGATGGCTCGGCTGACCTCATCGACGAAGTCCTAGTTTGCGACCAAACCCGTCGCAAAAGTGAAACGTCTAAACAAGCCCTCCAGTCCGAGCGAAAAACCACTTCGAAGGAAATAGGAAAACTCCGTGCGAATGGCGAGGATTCATCAGGCATCGAGGCAGAAGTCAAAAAGATTGGCGAGCAGATCAAGATTCTAGACGAGGAAGGCAGCGAAGCCACAAAACGCCAAACGGAACTTCTTCTCAACATTCCGAATCTTCCCCATGAAGACTGCCCAATTGGTGCAGACGAAGAGGCCAACCCCTTAATCCGGAGCTGGGGTGAAAAACCTGCCCTGGCCGGTCCTCGAGATCACCTCGACCTAGCCGAGGAAAAGGGCATCATTAGCTTTGACGACGGGGGCCGACTCTCTGGATCAGGTTTCGCAGTTTACAGAGGGAAAGGAGCCAGACTTCAACGCTCTCTCATTCAATTTCTCCTAGACATCCAGAGCCGCGAAAACGGATATGAGGAAGTCAATGTTCCTCATATCATCAAACGTGAGTGCATGGAGGGAACCGGCCAACTTCCAAAATTCGAAGATGATATGTATGGAACGGAGAACAACGAATTCTTCCTGGCCCCGACCGCCGAAGTTCCCGTCACCAACCTTTACCGCGACACTCTCCTCGCCGAAAATGATCTCCCGATTAAAATGACGGCACACACGCCATGTTTCCGACGTGAAGCGGGAAGCGCCGGACGAGACAACCGCGGTATCATTCGCATGCACCAATTCGACAAAGTTGAACTCGTGCAAATCGTGGACCCGGCAACCTCGATGGAGATGTTAGAGGAACTCACCGGCCATGCCGAAGCTGCTCTTCAAAAGCTAGGCCTTCACTATCAGGTCATTGAACTCTGTACCGGCGACGTTGGCTTTAGCTCCTGTAAGACATATGACATCGAGGTCTGGGCACCTGGTCAGGGCAAATATCTTGAGGTCTCCAGCTGCTCTTGCTTTGGCGATTACCAAGCTCGCCGCATGAAACTTCGATACAAAGACGCCGAGGGAAGAAACAACTTCTGCCATACTTTGAACGGTTCTGGCACCGCGCTTCCCCGTCTTCTCGTGGCCCTCCTCGAGCAATGCCAAGATACGGACGGGACCATCCATATTCCGGAAGCGCTCCAGCCCTACTACGGCGAGTCGACTCTCTAACGGAATATCCCTCTTAGCCTCCTTGAAAAGGCAGCTCTGAGTTGAGAATAGCTGAAAGGAAGGGGCGAATCGCGCAAAATACTTGCTTCCCTGAGATTCGTGGCTAAAAACGCCGCCCCGCGTGTCCAACTCACTCAAAATAGCGCTTCCGAAAGGAAGCTTACAGAAACCGACTCTCGACCTACTCGAGAAGGCCGGATATAATATCTACACGTCGGATCGAGGGCTCCGTCCATCTTCCGACGATGATTCTCTGGATATTTACATGATTCGGGCTCAGGAAATTGCCCGTTACATTGAGCAGGGGTTCATTGATTGTGGAATCACTGGACTTGACTGGGCATACGGGCACGACGTTGATCTTGTCGATCTCGCCGAGCTTCCCTACTCACGCGCCTCAACCCGCCCAACCCGCTGGGTTTTGGTGGTCCCTGAAGATTCCCCCGTCAAAACGGTCCAAGATCTAGAGGGAAAGCACATCGCGACTGAGGGAATTGAAATCACCAAGCGCTATCTTGCCGAAAAGGGCGTTAAGGCTAGCGTCGAATTCTCTTGGGGTGCGACAGAAGTGAAAGTCCCTGACCTTGTTGATGCTATTGTGGATGTCACTGAAACTGGATCTTCGTTACGTGCTAATAAGCTACGAATTGTTGATGAACTGCTCTCATCTTTCCCTCATTTTTATTCTAGCAAATCCGCTTTCGATGATGATTGGAAGCGCGGTAAGATGGAACGCATGGTCATGATGCTCAAGGGCGCTCTGGAAGCCCGTGACAAAGTCGGATTAAAGCTCAACTTGCCCGAAGCATCGCTCGATGATGTTCTGGAGCGTCTGCCCTCTCTGCGCCGCCCGACGGTATCCAAATTAACAGAGAATGGCTGGCTTGCACTCGAGACGATCATCTGCGAAAAAGTGGCCCGCCACATCATCCCAGATTTGAAAGAGCTGGGCGCAGAAGGCATAATCGAATACCCTCTTAACAAGATCGTTTCCTAAAACATCAAATAATTTAACGGAATTGCGGTTCAACAAACCCGCAGAACTCAACCCCAACTACAAAAACCATGGGCAACCTCAAGAAGCGTCGGAAGACCAAGATCAGCAAGCACAAGCGCCGCAAGCGCATGAAGGCCAATCGCCATAAAAAGCGCCTCCGCTACAAGTCCTAGGGAGTCTCCACCCGTGCGACTCGCATGATCCGGTCGGGCAGACCGCACACTTCTGCCGTAGGCACCGTCGGCTTCACTGGTCGGCGGTTTTATTTTGCTCAGGTATCGTATTAAAAAAAACTGCAAAAAGTTTATCTAACTTCTAGTTAATTCTGGATTGTGTGCCACCCTTAGGCGAAATGAATAAGGATTCTGACAGTATCTTGCGACTCTACATGAATGAGATCGCAAAAACCCCCCTCCTCACGATCGACGAAGAGCTGGAGCTCGCGGAGAAGATTAAGGACGGAGACGAGGCTGCTCGAGATCATATGATTCGGGCAAACCTTCGCCTGGTTGTCAAAATCGCAAAAGATTACTCCAACTATGGTCTTCCCATAGCGGATCTCATTTCGGAAGGAAATATTGGCCTCATGAAGGCAGTCGAGAAATATGACCCGGAAAAAGGGGGGAAACTTTCGACCTACGCAGCTTGGTGGATAAAGCAGTCGATCAAGCGGGCGCTCTCAAACCAAAGTAAAACCGTTCGTCTTCCTGTCCACATGGTGGACAAAATTGCTCGGCTCCGTAAAAGGTCGATGGCTCTTACTGAGGAACTTGGACGCGAACCGAGTGATGAGGAGTTAACTGAGATCCTAGGGATTCCTCGCAAGAAGCTGGCTCTCCTCAAACAGGCTGCGCAGCGCCCAGCTTCGATTGACGCTCCCGTCGGCGAGGACGGGGCCACAACCTATGGTGAAACCTTAGGTGATTCCAAGGCGGTTGATCCATCGGACGCTCTTACGGCTAAAGAGATGCACGGTGAGCTCGGACCTCTTTTGAATTTGCTCGATCAGAGGGAAACTAAAATCATCGGTGCTCGCTTTGGATTAAATGGAAAGAAACCATTAACTCTCGAGGAAATTAGCCGGGACTTTGGTGTGACTCGCGAGCGGATACGCCAACTCCAGAACATCGCTCTAGACAAGATGCGTCGCGCCTTGGGAAAGAAAGAGAATCCAATACCAACTCTCTCAAACGAGGTATAATATCCTTGCTAGTTTCTTTCCGATCCTAGTTTTATAGGAAAGGTTAGATTCCGTCGGGCTGCAGATCCGCGTTTCCAAATTCATGAGGGCTTCGGGAAATCTTCACCCGGATTCTAACCAATGGTTTTGAGCTCGCAAGTCCCAGGAACAAGGCTTCAACCAAATCTGCAGGATTAATCAGACCATCTTCATCGGTTTAGTTTTCAAAGGAACTCCACAAATCGGTTCCTTTTGCGGTCTTCATGCGGACCGTTGAAGTGAAAACGGGGAAACCGGACCGCTACTCCATGGCTATTTTTTCCTGAAGCAGCGCTAGCGGGCGGTCCAACCGATGTGAAAGATATTGTTCACTTCTATGCTTAACCTATAGCATAGAAATCGTTTATTTTACCCAAGGACTTATGAGAACACTTGCAATCAGCGACATTCATGGCTGCCTTGAACCCCTAAGGAAGATGTTCGAGATCATCGAACCTAGCCCGGAAGACCACCTAATTTTCGTTGGCGACTATGTCGATCGTGGTCCCGATTCCAAAGGGGTCATCGATTTCCTTATTGGTATTAAAAATAAATACAACGCCACCTTCCTCCACGGAAACCACGAGGAGAAGTTACTTCTCTCTCATCTCGACAAAACAGACTTGGCCCACTGGCTTGATGCTTGGGGCGGTGGAGCCACTCTCGAATCTTATGGGCCTAATGGGTTCGCAGACGTTCCCGAATCGCACTGGGAATTTATCCGTAACACCCAGCCCTACCTCGAGACTGATTCACACGTCTTTGTCCACGCTAACCTTGAGCATGATATTCCAATCTCAAAGCAACATCCATTCACCCTGATTCATAAAAAATTCGGTAATCCCCTCCCTCACCAATCCGGTAAGATTATGATCTGCGGTCACACCGCACAAAAGGATCCACACCTTCCACTTAATCTTGGCCACGCTATAAACATCGATACTGACGTCGGCCGCGGTGGCTGGCTCACTTGCCTTCATATCGAGTCCGGCCACTATTGGCAAACCAACGTGGACGGAGAAACCCGGGACAAAGAACTAACTTCTTAAGCTGCATAAGGATATGAATTTTCCTAGCAGTCTCGGATCTGAATAAAAAACAACAACTCTCGACCTCCTCTGGGCGAAAGACACCAACGCAACTCCACACCACCAATTAAAAATAAAAATGCGTCTCTTTCTGTTACTTGTATTTACTATAAGCGCTTCAGCGAAGCCCAATATTGTCTTCATCATTGCCGATGACTGCACATTCCGGGACCTCGGCTGCTACGGTGGCCAAGCCCACACCCCCAATATCAACAAGCTCGCAGACCAAGGTATGAGCTTTACCCGTTGCTTTCAAACCGCGCCCATGTGTTCACCCACCCGACACAATATTTACACCGGCATACCACCAGTGGTCAGTGGAGCCTACCCAAACCATACCTTTGTGGCACCCGAAACAAAAAGCGTAGTGCAATATCTCTCAAAACTTGGCTACACCGTCGCTCAAAGCGGCAAGACCCATGTCTCACCAAATAAGGTTTTCAGCTGGACGAAAATCCCTGGTGGCCAAAATCCCCAATTTGGAAAAGTGGATTCATTCATCAAAGAACAAGCGAAGAAAAGGAAACCCTTCTGCCTTCTCCTCTGCTCCAACGAACCACACAGCCCTTGGAATAAGGGTGATCGCTCCCGCTATCCTGTCGACCAAGTGAAGCTTCCTCCTTACTTCGTTGACACTCCCGAGACTCGAGATGGTTTTTCACGCTACCTCGCCGAAATCACTTACTTTGACTCCCAAGTCGGTGAGGCTATGGAAATTGTCGAAAAAAATGGCCTCACCGATGACACTCTCTTTATCGTTACTTCTGAGCAGGGAAACTCTTTCGCTTTTGCCAAGTGGACTTGCTATGATAACGGGCTTCAATCTGCACTTATCGCCCGCTGGCCAGGACACATTAAATCGGGTTCTAAAAATCCCGCTATGATTCAATATCTCGATCTCCTTCCCACCTTCATTGAAGTCGCTGGCGGTATCCCTCCAGCCGATCTCCGGGGCAAAAGCCTTCTTCCGGTGTTCGCAGGAAGGCAGTTCCACAAGGAATTTGTCTATGGTATCATGACCACCCGCGGAATTAACGACGGATCACCTCATTATGGAATTCGCTCAATTCGTTCCGAAAACTATAAGTTAATCTGGAATCTCACGCCCGAAATCAAATTCGTGAACCGCTGTACCACCGCTCCCGAATTCAGAAGTTGGCTCGCCCTCGCCGCGACCGGACACGCTGATGCCATCGCCAAGACCTCCCGCTACCAAAAACGGCCTGAATTCGAACTCTACGACATCCAAAAAGACCCCTTAGAGATGAAAAATCTAGCTGGGAAGCCAGCATTGACCAAAATTCAGAGTAATCTCTACCAAGGACTCCGGGCGTGGATGAAATCCTGTAACGACCTCGGTAAAGCGACCGAAATGGCCGCTCTTGAACACATGACTAGGAACCAGAAAAAGAAGAAAAACGGTTCCAAAAACCCTCCAAGCCATAAAAAAAGGTAACCGGAGCAATCAATTCATCTCCCATTCATGTTATGCGAAACTTTTTCGGATAATTTGGGTTTATTTTTATAGCGGAAAGAAATCATGAAGCCAAACCAACCCACCCACCCACTTCCAGATTTCGACGCAGATCTCGAAGACGATGCCGTCTGGAATCTGCTCGATGATGCCACTCCAACCGAGCTGCCCCCCCGCTTCGTAAACGAAACTCTTCGCCGCATACGTCTTGAGGAAGAAATCCAGAAATCTCGGTGGTGGAAAGTGGTCTTTGCACCCAAACCTCTCATCGGAGCTGCTGGAGCAGCATTGGCTACGATCGCGATTGTGATCTCGCTACCGTCCGATCCTTCTCCCTCCAACAGAACAATCGCAGAGACCCCACAAATCAACGAAGACTTTGATCAACTTGAAGACTCCTTCGCGACCGAACTCCTCTCTGGAGCGGCTGAAGACCCCACCCTTCTTTCCGACGAGGAAATCATCGCTCTTCTCTACTAGGCTTAAATTACCATGAAATCTCTCATCCCCCTCATCCTAACCATCGCGGCGAGCTGCGCAAAGACTCTCCCACTGGAGGTGGTGCGCAACACCGCACGCGAAATCAACGAAGTTCTAATGGCCGGTCAAAAAGCCAAGGGAATCAGAGCTAATCCGATTGCCGATGACCCCATCTTTGTTCGCCGAAGCTACCTCAATATCATCGGTCGACTTCCAACTCATGACGAAGCCCGTTCGTTCCTCGAATCAACCGAAAAAGAAAAACGCAGTCAACTCATCGACTCCCTCGTCGAATCTCCCGGCTTTAATTCCCGCCTCTTCAATTTCTGGACCGATCTCCTTCGTGTCAAAACCAATACCGAACACAACGGTCTTGGCTGGCACGTTTGGTTGAAAGATGCCGTCGAGAATAACCTGCCCTATAATGAGATGGTTCAGGAGATGCTCGCAGCCGAAGGTCACATCGCCGAAAATCCCGCGGCTGGATACTACCTCCGCGATCGTGGAATGCTTCTCGATAACGTAAGTAACACCGTCCAGGTTTTCCTCGGCCAGCAGATCGGCTGCGCCCAGTGTCATGATCATCCCTTCGATGACACCACCCAGATGGAATACTACCAACTGGCCGCCTTTCTTGGAGGCACCGACTATCGCTTTGATGGGGCTCGTGAAAAAATCAAAGAAACCATCGGCTTCGATCCAAACAAACGCCCCAAGAAACCTTTCAAAAAAATGACCAAAGAAGAGCGGCGAAGGTTCGCCCTTCAGGCAAAAAAGACGCAAGAAAGGGCTATGGCCAAACGCAATGAAGCCCGCGCCATTGGCCAAGTTTTTCGATATCACAATCGCAACGCTCTCGCTGATAATGTCAAAAAAGAACTCAAACTCCCTGTTGACTATCAGTACGACGATGGAAAAGCCGGCGACGTCGTGAAACCTGGTTTTCTTTTTGGGCTTGATGCCAAAGACGTTAAGCCCGAACAGCGACGCGACTACTTCGCCAAATGGGTCACTTCCCCCAAGAACCCCTACTTCACCAAGGTCATCGCAAACCGCATGTGGGAATACACGTTTGGATATGGCCTCGTTGCCAATCCTGACGATTGGAGCAATTCGCCCGAGCCTCATTATCCAGAGCTTGTTGACTTTATCGAAAAAGCGATGCTGGCAACCGACTACGACCTTAAGCAATTTTTGCGTATCCTTTATCACACCGATCTTTTTCAGAGGGAAGTCACCACTGAAGAACCATCTCAGGGATTCTCTTTTCACTTCCAAGGACCTGTTCTGCGCCGTCTCAGTGCCGAAGAAATCCGTGATTCATTCGTCACTCTTGCTTCCGGGAACATCGATTCAAACACCAACAACGGACTCGAAGAGGCTTGGGATGATTACGTCAAATCCTTCGACTTCCTTATGAGCACTAACGGGAAGCAATTAAAAGAAATCAGCACCGCGGTCATCGAAGGTGAAAAGCAACGTCGTGCCATTCAAAAGAAAATCTCTCTCCTCCGAACCAAGGCCGCGAAAGCACGGGAGAACGGGAACATGGCAGCCTTCCGAACTATCTCTGTCGAAATCAAACAAGTCCAACGGGCGGCCGGAAAAAGCTACCGAAATGGAAAAGGCATGAACAACAATAGCCCCACCGCGAAAGCTGCTCCCGCTCTTGCACGGCGGGCACGCCCCAATCGTCCAGACCAACCTGAATTCCGAATGCGCGCTTCCGAACTTCCTGTTCCCGCACGTGGCGGCACCTTTATTGCCGAGTTTGGAGGATCTGATGCGGAGAGCCCATCTTCCGCTAACACGGAAGCGACCGTTCCACAAACCCTGCGTCTATTGAATGGACTAGAAACCAGCCTCCTTACCAATAAAAAGAACTCGTTTGCCCGCTCACTCCGAGCCATCGAATCACCTTCAAAGCGACTTGATTTTCTCTTCTTAAGCCTATTTTCCGCCTTCCCGACCGAAGGTGAAAAAATAGCATTCCTCCCCGAAATGAAAACTTCCGAAACAACCGAAACTTTCGCACGGGCCATCCTCACCTCAAACCGTTTCCTCTTTGTCCAATGAATCCTTTTAACCAACTCAACGAACAATCTCGAAGAAGCTTTCTTACCAACAGCGCCCGCACTGCCTTCGGGGTGACCCTAGGTGGGGCTTCCGCCTCTTGGTTCTCGTCGGCGGAAGCAGCCGAAGCCATCGAGAAGTCTAACGGAAAAGCTAAGAATGTCATCTACCTGTACATGGCTGGAGGCATGACTCATATCGATACTTTTGACCCCAAGCCTGATGCACCCTCCGAGTATCGTGGTCCTATCAAAGCAATCTCGACTAAGGTTGACGGGATTCAACTTGGCCAGCACTTTGAACGCACCGCCAAGCATACCGATAAGATAGCCATCGTCCGATCCATGACTTCCACCCAGGGAGCACACGCGCAGGGCAACTACCACGTCCACACTTCGTATACCCAACGGGCCTCTATCACCCACCCTTCACTTGGATCCTGGGCTAACAAGCTTGATGCCAATCGTCTCAAGGGGACCCTTCCACCTTATGTGACCGTTCACTCCGGCAACAACCATCCTGGAGCAGGATTTTTCGAACCCAATGTGGCACCTCTTCCAGTCGGCGATGCCGAAAAAGGACTCCAAAACTCCAAGCGTCGTAGCGATGTTTCCGAAGCTGGCTTCAATCGTCAAATCGCTCTTCGTACGAAACTCGATGCCAACTTTGGCGCGCGCTTCAAAAAAGGACAGCGTAGCGTTCGTGCCTACGATGAAATGTTCAATTCAGCGGTTGGCTTGATGAAATCCAAAGATCTTGAAGCCTTCGACCTCTCTGCGGAGTCCAAGGATGCCCACGCCGCTTATGGCGGTGACAAATTTGGCAAAGGTGTTTTGCTCGCCCGGCGTCTCGTTGAACACGGCGTTCGCTTTGTTGAAGTCCAATTTGGCGGATTCGACTGGCACTCCGATAACTTCACAAAAGCCGACGAAAAACTTCCCATCCTTGACCAAGCGTATGCCGCCCTTCTCGCTGACCTCGAACAACGTGGACTTTTGGAAAGCACCCTCGTGGTCATTGCTACCGAATTTGGAAGAACCCCTAAAATCGACGATGACGCCGGACGGAATCACTTCCCAAAAGCCTTCTCCTTTGCTCTTGCCGGTGCCGGCATCAAAGGTGGAACCATTTACGGAGAAACCGACAAAACGGCATCCAACGTCATCACCGAAAAGACTACCGCATCCGACTTCAATGCTACCATCGCCGCTGCGATGGGGCTTCCACACGACCAAGTTGTCTTCTCCCCGACCAAGCGCCCATTCAAGATGGGAGGCAAAACCGGAAAACCGATCAGCGAAATCCTCGTCTAAGGACGGCGAGCCCAATTTCTTCTCAACAACCAGCGCCTCGATAAGGGCGCTGGTTTTTTTGTCTCAGCTATAGAAAACCTATTAAGACCAGTAGAACCCTAGCATTTTATCAAAATCTCTAGACTTCCAATGCGCCCGGCGAACCAAAATTGTCGGCCAAATCACCCATCAACAAACCCCGCTGTTGATGCATATCATCAACCTGATGATAAAAAGCTACATGTCTTCTCAGTATCCGAATAAGAATCAGTTGGTATTGGAGGTCTCCTGCCAGTTATGCACAAAAAATCATTACCTTCTTCGGCATGTTTCCCCGCACTTACATTCTCGTTTTTTTATCGACTCTTCTTTCACAGGCCGAAATTTCTTTTAATAAGGACATTCGGCCCATTCTCTCTGCCAAATGTATCGTATGTCACGGCCCTGACGATGGGGTCGATGCCAAAGGCAAGGCAAATCGAAAGGCCGGGCTCCGCCTTGATACCCCAGAAGGGGCCTACAAGAAAAAAGACGGTATCGCAGCCATTGTTCCTAACTCACTTGACGATTCCGAAGCTTGGATTCGCATCACGAGCAAGGATGATCCCATGCCTCCCGTCGATGGCCACGCCAAGCCTTTGAGTTTCAACGAAAAAGAACTCCTCAAAAAATGGATCGAGGAAGGTGCCGAATACGAAAATTTTTGGGCCTTCGTCCCCGCAAAAAAACAGGAAGTTCCTACCATTATTAATCTTACTTGGCCGCTGTCAGACAGCGATAAATTCGTTCTCGCCAAAATCGAAGCCAACGAAAAATCACCTAAAGAAAAGGCCGATAATCGCACCCTCATTCGCCGGCTTTCACTAGACCTAACAGGACTGCCCCCTACCCTTGAGGAAATTGGTCAGTTCCTTGCCGACACCTCACCTAATGCTTACCAAAAACTCGTCGACCGGCTCCTTGCAAAGCCCGCTTATGGCGAACATATGGCGAAGTATTGGCTGGATCTCGTCCGGGTTGCCGACACCAATGGCAACCACCACGATCACTACCGAGATCACTCCCCTTACCGAGACTGGGTCATTCAAGCCTTTAACGAAAATCTCCCCTACGATCAATTCACCAAATACCAGATCGCTGGCGATCTATACGAGAAACCCACACAAGAACAACTCATCGCCTCCGGTTTCAACCGGCTTCATCTCATCATTGACCGCGGTACTGCCCTTCCCGAGGAGAGCCACTTCAAAAACGTGGTTGACCGTGTATCCGCGGTTGGCACCGCCTTTATGGGCCTCACCCTCGGATGCGCTGTCTGCCATGACCACAAATATGACCCCATCACCCAGAAGGACTTCTACCAAATGTATGCCTTCTTTAACAATTTCGATGGAGCCCCCGAAACCGGTGGGCGCAGTGGTCCCGACTTTTACCGTGGCCTCCAACCACCATACCTGGACCTTCCAACTGATGAGCAAAAGTTAAAGCTCGCCGAGCTCGACCGACAAATAAAGGTAACTCAAGAAAAAATCACCTCACTTAAGCAACTACAAGCTGCAACAGGAATACCCGCAGCCCCTGATGAGACTTCGAAACCTAAACCAGATCTAAAGCCTCAGATTCCATCAGCTGAAAAACAAATTTCCGATCTTAAAAAACAACGCTCCAGCTTCCTTCGACAAGTCCGCGGCGCTATGGTCATGCGCGAACGTAGCGAACCTAAAAAAACCCATATTCGCGTCCGTGGAAACTACGACCAAATCGGCAAGGAGGTCACCCGCGATACCCCACGATTTCTTCCGCCTCTTAAAAAATCCGCTGAAGTCCCTTCCCGTATGGACCTCGCCAACTGGCTTGTCGAAAAACAAAATCCTCTTACCGCCCGCGTCGCTGTCAATCGCTTCTGGCAACAATTACTCGGAACCGGAATAGTCAAAACGTCCGAAGACTTCGGAGCTCAAGGCATGTGGCCTAGCCATCCCAGACTCCTCGACCACCTCACTCTCAAATTCGTTGAATCAGGTTGGAATATCAAAAAACTTATGAAGGATATCGTCCTCACTCAGACCTACCAACAATCCTCCGCCGCCACTTCGATCGACTTTAAAGACGATCCCGAGAACCGGCTTCTTGCCCGCGGATCTCGCACCAGGCTTGACTCCGAAGTCATTCGCGACCAGCTCCTCGCCGTTACGGGAGTTCTCAACCGCGAAATGGGCGGTCGCTCTGTCAAAACGCCACAGCCCGCTGGCATCTGGAAAATGGTTGCACTCCCCTCATCCTACCCGAACTCTTTTCAAGCAGACCCCGCTCCCGCAGACCGGCGTCGCTCTATTTACACCTTTTGGAAGCGCGGCCTAGCCCCACCGCAAATGACCATTTTTGATGCACCGAGCCGCGATGCCTGCATCGCCCGCCGCGAGCGAACCAACACCCCGCTTCAAGCTCTTCTCCTCATGAACGAGCCCGAGTATTTTAAAGCCGCAGCCCACAAGGCAAAAACCCTCATGGCCGAGGAAGGAAGCGAAGACGAAAAACTGATCCGCCTCCACGAAACTATTACCACTCATAAGCCCTCAAAGATCTCTCTCAAGGTCCTCAAAGAAGGTCTCACAACCTTCCGCGAAGATGGCGACGATCACTTCGCTTGGACAATGATTGTTCATACCCTACTCAATCGAGACTCCTTCAAAAACAAACAATAGGAAGCGCAACCATCACTTCCCACGCTTTCACTTTAAAAACTAACAGCCATGTTTGATCCACAAACTCGCCGCCAATTCCTCAATACTACCGGCATGGGCCTCGGTTCCATCATCCTAGGCGATATTGCAGCCCAGGCCGCAGCAACAAAAGGCGGAGTCGACAATGCCTATCCTCAAACCTACCACCTACCCAAGGCACCTGCCAAGCGTGTCATCTTTCTCTTCATGGCCGGCGCCCCCTCCCAGCTCGACCTATTCGACTACAAGCCCGACCTTCACAAACGCTTTAACGAAGAACTTCCCGAATCCATCCACAAGGGTCAACGCGTCACTGCAATGACTAAAGGCCGCGCCAAGATCGTCGCCCCTTCCATGTTCAAGTTCAACCCCCATGGTAAGAGTGGGATGTATCTTTCCGAGGTTCTTCCACACCTTGGGTCAGTTGCCGATGACCTCGCGCTCATCAAGTCCACTTCCACAACTGCTATCAACCACGATCCCGGCAAGACACTCTTCTGCACAGGCACGGAAATTCCTGGCAAAGCTTCCATGGGGGCTTGGCTTTCGTATGGGCTTGGCCGCATGAACGAAAATCTCCCTGACTTTATTGTTCTCAACTCAGCCTTCTGGTCCGGCGATAGCCAAAATGTCCAAGGTCTCTACTCCCGCCTTTGGGGATCTGGATTCCTCCCTTCAAAACATCAAGGCGTCCCCTTCCATCCCTCAGGTGACCCCGTTCTCTTCCTTTCGAACCCCGCCAACGTCTCCCAAAAATCCAGAGCTAAGATGATCGACCTCGTCACCAAACTTAACGAAGAAGAGATGGCCAAAATTGGAGATCCTGAGATCCAGACTACCATCGCCCAACAGGAAATGGCTTTCCGTATGCAAGCCTCGGTTCCGGACCTCACCGATCTCACAAAAGAGAACGAAACGATCAACGAAAAACTCTATGGTCCGGAGGTCAAAAAATCAGGATCTTTCGCCCGAAACTGCCTTCTTGCCCGCCGCATGGCAGAGCGCGGAGTCCGCTTCATCCAGCTCTTCCACCGCGGCTGGGACCACCACGTTAACCTTCCCAAAAAAGTACGGGGTCAAGCTTACGACGTCGATCAACCCTGCGCTGGCCTCATCAATGACCTCAAGCAAAGAGGTATGCTCGATGACACCCTCGTCGTCTTTGCTGGCGAATTTGGCCGCACCACCTATGGCCAGGGCAAGCTTGCCCGCGACAACTACGGCCGCGATCACCACCCAAAATGCTTCTCTACCTGGATGGCTGGGGGCGGAATTAAGGGCGGAACGTCTTATGGCGAAACCGACGACTACTCCTATAATGTCGTTAAAGATGAAGTTCCCGTCCGCGACTTCAGCGCCACGATCCTCCACCAACTCGGCATCGATCATGACCGCCTAACATTCCCATTTATGGGCCTCGATCAAAAGCTAACTGGTGTTAATCCAGCCAAAGTGGTCAGAGGTATTCTCTCTTGAGTTCCAATTCGCTGAATCATAGGGCAAAATCTCCAAAAGTAGCTCTTACCATAGCTATCCTTGAAAATTAAGAAGGAGCAGCCGAATGCAAGTAACCAGCTTCTAGCTACGTATTATTTTATTAATGAAATACGGCTTCTTACTCCTCGTGCTCACCTCTTTTACCTCTGCTCTCGAATGGGAAGAAACCTTCAAACCTCAAAATGGGTGGACCACGAGCACAGCCATAGATGTTAATGGCAAGAACATCAAAATCAAGAATACCGGTAAAGCTTACTTTTTCACCAACGCTACCTCACCCAAAAAAGCGGGTTACCTCCAAACGATCAAAAAATTCGGTGACTGCACCATCGAAGCTGAATTCCTTGTCCCTAAAGATTCTAACTCTGGCATCTATCTCATGGGGCGTTACGAGATTCAAATCATTGATAGTCATGGAAAACAACCCGTTGGCTATGGTGATATGGGTGGCCTCTACCGCCGCTGGGATAATAACCGCGACCCAAAAGGCTTTGATGGCACGGCCCCCTTAGTCAATGCCGCCAACCCAGCCGGAGAATGGCAAAAAATGATCATCAAATTCCGGGCCCCACGCCTAGCCAAAGACGGACAACTCCTAGATTATCCTCGCTTTATCTCTGTGCATCTCAACGATCAACTTGTCCAAAAAAATATTAAAGCAAAAGGTCCCACCCGAGCCGCTCAACGAGCTGGCTGGGCAAGCAAAGATCATATTTTTATTCAAGGAGACCACGGTCCTATTGCTTTTCGAAAATTCAAAGTCACTCCCGAAGATTTTTCAAAAATCAAAAAGTGACATGCCCTTTCAAATTGGCATAAACTCGCAAATTAACAGACTTCCATCATTCGGTATTTCTCGGAACCTCAAAAACACAAACATGAAAAACATCCTTATTGCCTTCTCTATCTCAGCTCTAGCCTTAACCGCTGCCGACAAATCTAAAACGTGGACTGATCCCGAACTGGCTCTCAAAGAAGACACCGACTTTTCCATTCAGGGTGAATATCATCGGGAAGGCGCGGCATTGGGAGCTCAAATTGTTGCGCTAGGAGACGGAAAATTTGATCTCTACCTTTTAGAAGGAGGACTTCCCGGACTTGGATGGGAGAAAAAAGATTCTCGAATCAAGATCTCCGGCAGCCTTGAAAAAGGAGCCGTCACTTTCGCTAAAACCAAGGAAACATCGGCACTACTGCAAGATAAAGTCCTGATAATTCGACGAGCTGGCAAGGCGGCAATCAAACTTCCGCGAATCGCCCGCAAAAGCCCCACGCTCGGAGCTGAAGCACCCAAGGGCTCTACAATACTCTTCGACGGCACAAGCGTTGAGCATTGGCAAAATGGTCAAATGAAGGATGGCCTCCTTCAAGCTACCGGCACGACAAGCATGCCAAAATTTAAGGACTACAAACTCCACCTTGAGTTCCGCACTCCATACAAACCATTCGCACGTGGTCAAGGTCGTGGAAATAGCGGAGTGTATTTCGGTGGTCGTTGGGAAACTCAGGTTCTCGACTCTTTCGCACTCGAAGGAAAAATGAATGAATGCGGTGGAATCTACTCAATCTCAGAACCTGATGTGAACGCCTGCCTTCCGCCTCTAGTCTGGCAAACTTATGATGTCGATTTCACCGCCGCCAAATTTGATAAAGACGGCACACGCAAGGCTTGGCCACGTATGACAGTAAAGCTTAACGGAGTGACAATTCATAATGATCGCGAGCTGCCTAAGGACAACACAACGGCTGCGCCGGGAACAGGAGCCCTCAAAGACGAGCCCCTTCCTGTCTTTCTCCAGAATCACGGAAACCCCGTAGTCTTCCGCAACATCTGGGTTCTTCCCAAGAAATAGTAAGAAGAGGTAGTTAAAGTCGCACCTCGAGCACCTTGTGCTTCAAAGCAGGCATCTCGGTGACATCACCAACGTTTGAACGCCGGAGGATACTCAGCAGTACCCCAATCATTGCGAAGCTAAAAATAAGGCTGGAACCACCATAGCTCACAAATGGGAGTGGAAGTCCGGTATTTGGGAGAGAAGCCGTCGTCACACCAAGATTCATCATCGCTGGTATGATCAAAGCCGAAGTGATTCCAATCCCAAGCACCCCGCCAAAGCGGTCAGAAGCTTGCATTGAAATTCCTAGGCCAATTAAAAAAATCACCACGAAACAAAGAACGACCCCCATCGTCACAAAAACACCCAATTCCTCACCAATGATTGGAAAAATAAAATCGGTGTGATGTTCTGGAAGATTCATTTGCTTAACCACCCCATTTCCTAATCCCATTCCGCTGGTTCCGCCATTTCCAAAAGCTTGGGTAGCGAGCCACTGCTGCCAGCCGCGACCTTGCTTGTATGACTCAAGATCCATGAACGCAATAATCCTCTCCCAACGATTAGGATTAGTCCTTACCATTTGATAGGCTAGCGCTAAGGTAATAAACACCGAAGTTCCAAGATAGCGCATGCGGGTTCCAGAAACAAAAAACACGATCAAGCCGGCAGCACCCAAGCCAGCTGCTGTTCCCATATCCATTTCAAAGAGGATCAATAAAAGTGGAACTCCCAGAATAAATGAGGGAATCACAAAGCCCTTCCAAAAGCTCTTGGTCTCCGCCTGATGCTTAGCGAACCAAGAAGCAAGAACAACCATCACAATCAACTTGGCCGGTTCCGATGGTTGGATTCGGCCAATTACTGGCAATATAATCCATCGATTTTCTCCTTTTGCATCATCGCCGATACCCGGGACGTAGCAAAGAAGAAGCGCGATACAGGCACCAATAAAGAGTGGCCAACTCAGTTTTTGAAGAACCCGATAGTCCATTAAAGCCATTAAGGTCATAAGCACCACTCCAACTACCAACCATCTTGCTTGGCGAACCAAAAAGGAATACTGGTCAGTATCACTATCCCATTTCGCACTAGCACTCGCCAGCATCACCAACCCCAGAGTGATAAGTGCGGCGACCGCAAGACACAAAAAAATAGAAGCTGCTTTACCCATCTGTCTTAACTAAGAATTAACGGTTAGTTGGAATAACAAGCTTCGCACCAATTTTAAGCGCATTGGTATTCACGTTGGGATTCGCACGCTTGAGCTGATCCACCGTGACCTTATTATTGCGGGCGATTCCCCAAAGAGTATCTCCAGATTTCACAATATGTTGATTAGCTCCATTGGCCACCGTACTCGAACGTGCCTGATCGATACGGACAGGTGAAACCGGACGAATTAAGACTGCTTGTTCGATCTTTCCTGCCTCCACGCCTCCGACTTCAACCAAATCTCCAGGGCGACTTCCTGGAATACTCTCATCATTGCTAGTCTGGATCAACGGGCGTGATTGAGGAGTGAACTTCAGCGGCTCGCCCTCGACATTATTTCCCCCTGCGATCGCTACACTTGGGCTGATATTTGTTTTGCGAGCCGCTGGAATATTTATCTTCCAACCCGCTTCGTATTCTCCAATCCCTTCGTTTGCACTCATGAGCGAGTCTTGGGAGACTCCATACTCACGCGCAATCGAGGCAACCGTATCACCGCTGCTCACAAGGTGAAAATCAAGACTGGTAATTCTTTGCGGAGGCGCGTCGCCCTTCAGAGCTACCTTCGTTGCTTCAAGGTCGGCGCTTTCAGTCCATTTATTATGGATCCAGATACCGGCTATCGCAGCGACATGAAGAAGTAAGATCACAACCAGAGCGAGAGGAACCCCGACACCGGAAACTTCACCCAAATCTGCAGGAGCAGCTGTAGTCGAAGCACGTTGCCTTCTTTTTTTGGGGGATCGGGTGGCCGCATGCATAATACGGAAGCCCTTTTTGGGACTTGTTCTTTTGGTTTGTAGTGTTCGTGGGGTTTTCATGATTAGGAATGGTTCACAGGGTTTTTATCATTTGGGGTAAAGCAGCTTTGAAAGCGCGACCGCGCTCCTCGTAGCCATTAAATTGATCGAAGGAAGAAGTGCCGGGTGAAAAGAGAATGGTCTCACCCCGCTCGGCCATAACAGCTGCCATAGCAACCGCTTCTTCGAGGGTCTCCACCTTTCGGCATTGAACGGTCGTCGCAAAAATGGAACTTAACTCTTCACCAATTTCACCAAAGGAGATCATCGCTTTTGCTTTTTGGGCGAGCAACGAAGTCAAGGGACGGTAATCCGAACCTTTTTGTTTTCCTCCAGCAATCAAGATTACAGGCCTCGTTTGAGAGCGTAGGGCAGATTCCAGGGCATGCAGATTGGTTGCTTTCGAATCATTGAGATATTCAACTCCATCGATAACAGCCACTAACTCGCATCGATGCTCAGGCGGGCTGTATTCTGAGAGAGCTCCACGAGCAACTTCGGAAGTCAACCCCTCAACCGCCGCGCATGCAGCCATTAAGTTTTCAGCATTGTGCAAACCACGCAATCTGGTTTCAGAGATCGAAACAAATACTTCACCATGGCAAAGAATATCGTCACCACACAGAGACCAATCGGCTTCGCCTTCAGCAGAAAATGTCGTAATCCTCCCCCGCTCTGGCACTTGGGAGCCACTCCTGACCACAACCGGTGTATCGGCGGAAATATTATCAAAGATCCGCAACTTTGCCTCCCGATACTCCTCGATAGAAGAATAGCGATCCATGTGATCAGGCGAGAAATTCAGCCAGATAACAAGGTCTGGGTTAAAATCAATAATCGTCTCAAGTTGAAATGAACTCAGTTCAAGAGAAATGACATCGGGAGGAGAATCATAAAGAACGACCTCAGAGAGAGGGACCCCGTAATTCCCGCAAGCCACACAACTTTCTCCAGTTGCCTCCACCAAATCCCGAACCAATTCAGTCGTGGTCGTTTTCCCATTGGTTCCAGTAATTCCAATTGTCTTCCCTGTATAACACCGCCAAGCCAATTCAATCTCTCCCCAGAGTGCCCCACTTCCTTTCGCAAAAGATTGTACGAATTCGCCATTAGTTTCAATACCCGGACTCACCACGACCAAGTCAGCATTCACCTCAAGTCCCATTTCTGGATTTGCCAAAACAGTTTCTTCGGTCTCACGGGAATCGTAAATTGTCACCGTAGCACCACAATGCTCCGCGAGACGGGCAGCGGCACGGCCACTGCGTCCTGCTCCGAGAACGGCTGCTGTTTTTCCAGTGAGATTAAGCATTATATGACTTTTAAAAGGGCGAGACCTCCTAAGCTGCAGAGGATAGAAATAATCCAGAATCGAATGATAACTTGGTTTTCATTCCAACCACGAAGTTCAAAGTGGTGATGAATGGGAGCCATCGCAAACAAACGTTTTCGGCGGAGCTTAAACCCGCCAACTTGAAGGATAACCGAGACAGCTTCCATCACGAAAACGAAACCAATGATTACGAGAAGAAACTCCTGCTTAGCACAGATTGCGGTCATGCCGATCGCTCCCCCGATCGCAAGGGAACCAGTATCACCCATGAAAACCTTGGCTGGATGACAATTAAACCAGAGGAAGCCAAAGCAGGCACCGACAAGGGCCATCATAACAATGCAGAGCTCCGATAAGCCTGGGTTATGAAAAATGTGAAGGTATTCGGAAGCATCGGCCCGACCGCCTAGATAGGTAATCACCGCATAGGCGATAGCCACTGTGATAGTTACTCCCGTGGCGAGCCCGTCCAGCCCATCAGTCAGGTTAACAGCATTGGAGGTCCCCATGAGAACGGCCATGAAAAACGGTATGGCGAGCAGTCCAAAAGGAATACAAAAAGTCAAAAGTGGAAACCCAAAATCGGTGACTTTGGCTGCCTCCGCCCCTTCTTTTGTTGAATAAAAAACAAAAGTCGAAGTTTCAGGATTGAAGTAGAGAAAGAGACCTGCACCCAAGCCAACCACGGCCTGCCAGCCCAGCTTCAATTTACCACTCACTCCTTCAGAATTATTTTTAGCCACTTTCTGATAATCATCAAGGAAACCCAGAACACCTAATGCAAGAGTCACCACTGCTACGACTAGCACAAAGGGATTCAAAATGCGCCCACAGACCAAAATGGCAACCATCGTCGTACCCAAGATCATAATCCCTCCCATCGTCGGAGTTCCAGCTTTCCCGCCATGAAGTTCGGCTAATTTGTGGACTTCTTCCGCAGTTCTCAATGGCTGCCCAACCTTCATAGAAATGAGTTTTCGAATCACTCTTTCACCCATCAAAAGAGTCAGCATAAATGCAATCAAGGTGGCCAAACCAGCACGGACCGAGATGTAGCCTAGAATTCTCAGGAACGAAAAGGTTTCAGCCCAATCAGCGCCCGATTCCTGAGCTTCTTTCCAAAGTTGGTAAATCCAATAGAGCATGATTTGAGCAGAGTTATTCGGGGAAGGTTAGTTTCATGACCCGGTCCATTGCGGCCATCCGACTTCCTTTAAAAAGGACGATATCACCCGGGGATGTCTCATTAGACAAACAAGTAGCAGCTTCTTCGTGAGTTTTAAAATGGTGATCCGCGCCATACTTATTTGCATCATCGCCGACCGTAACCAAAGTCACTCCCAGATCTCGAGCGATCCCGCCAATCCTCGGATAAGCTTCCAAAGCGTGCTCACCAAGTTCGCCCATCATTCCGAGCGCCGCAATTTTTCTACCATCTCCGGGGAGGCTTGCCAATGTTTCCAGAGCCGCGGTCACCGATTCTGGGTTCGCATTGTAAGTATCATCAATGACAGTCAAACCATGGCTTAAATAGCGGCGAAGCCGGCCACTAGTGAGCGTCGCCTTTGTGAGGCCGGCAGAAATCTCATCAAGGTCCAGTCCAAGCACAAATCCAGCGCCAGCAGCGAGCAGGGCATTGCTAATCATGTGCCGGCCTACAACGGAAATGGATGTCCTCTTGGTTCCAAGACCATCAATCGTAAGATCGAAAGCCGAGCCAGATTCTCCCGACACAGTATTTTCAGCGCGAATTTCACCCCCACCCACCGTGATCACTCTAGCTGGGGTCGAAGCACGAAAGTCATACAAGTCATCGCAATCACTGGGTAGGAGCAAGGTTCCTCTATCACTTAAGACTCGGGCCACGGTTCCTTTTTCAATCGCAATCGCCTTGCGACTTCCCAGGTGTTCGATATGGGCGGTCCCCACATTGGTAATAATACTAACATCTGGTCGTCCGATCTCGCAAAGAGAAGCTAGTTCACCGGAATGATTCATTCCCATTTCAAAAACACCAATCTCATCATTCGCCGCAGTCGCAAGAACTGTGAGCGGAAGACCAATATGGTTGTTGAGATTTCCTAGGGTAGAATTTACGCGGAACTTCTGACTGAGAACACTGTGCGTATAGTCCTTAGTCGAGGTCTTACCATTCGAACCCGTGATAGCGACCACGGGAATCCCCAACTCGCTTCGATACCACTTTGCTAAAGACTGAAGTGCCTCGAGGGTATCATTCACAAGAACCACTGGAATTCCTTCTGGCAAATCTGAATCATCCTGCAGCACAAGAGCTCCAGCTCCCGCTTCTACCGCTTCAGCCAGAAAATGATGTGCGTCGAAATTCTCCCCTTTTAGGGCGAAGAACATAGCACCGGCTGGGAGACGTCGAGTATCGGTAGAGACACCCGCCGAAATGACACAATCCTCTCCGCCCTGTAAAAGGCAGCCGTTCATCGCATGCGCGAGTTTCTGGAGAGGATAAGATTTCATTCCTGGTGCAAATGTCTTTCGCCTCCATCTTCCTTGGCGCGCTTACGTTCACGTTCTTCCCGTTCGGCTTGCCGTTTCGCAAACTCAACTTCTTCTTTCTTTTTTCGGATTTCAAGCGCCCGACGGGCGACCTCACGGTCATCAAAATACTGCCGCTTCCCATTCACTTCTTGATAAGTTTCATGCCCTTTTCCTGCGATCAAAATCAAATCACCAGGCAGGGCATTTTCTATCGTAGAATAAATTGCCTCTCTTCGATCAATGATTACTTCATAACGAGCTGAACCAAGTCCCGGAATGGTCTCGTCAATAATCGTCTGCGGGTCTTCGTTACGAGGATTATCAGAAGTCACGATACAAAATTGGCTGTGCCTAGAAGCAGCTTCCGCCATTAAAGGGCGCTTCGAGCGGTCTCGATCACCGCCACAACCAAAGATTGTAATTAGGCGATTTGGATGAAGATCACTCAAGGTTTCACACGCCTTTTCAAGAGCATCAGGAGTATGCGCATAATCAACAAAAACCGAAACACGATCTCCACCAACAAATTCCATTCGTCCGGGAGTCTGTCGAATTTCGCCGACCGCTTTTACAAGATTACGCAGTGGCACTCCCGTCGAAGAAACAGAAGCTATAGCTGCAAGAGCATTCAAAACATTGAAACGCCCGACTACAGGGAGTCTTACAAGGAAGCTCTTTCCCCGGGCTTCGAGCGCAAAAACCTGCCCACGAACCGAAGGCCTAACTTCGCTCGCACGAAAATCAGCACCAACACTGAAGCCAAAGGTTATGATCTTTAGGCGATCAGAAAATTCTGCGGCAAGCTTCTCACCAGCAAGATTATCGATATTAATTACCGCAACTCCATCGCTGCCGTTCTCCACCATTTGCTCGAAAAGAATTCTTTTGGCCGCAAAATAGACCGCCATTGTCTTATGATAATCGAGATGATCTTGGGTCAAATTTAAAAAAACTCCGACATCAAAATTAATCCCCCTGCAACGCCCTTGCTCTAAGCCATGCGAAGACGTTTCCATCGTCACAGCCTTACAGCGATTCTCTTTCATCGTTTTGAGAATGCTCTGCATTTCTATCGCTCCCGGGGTAGTATGAGTTGCACCCTTTAAGCCGCTTCCATCATTAATTTTGATTGTCCCGATCATTCCTGTTTTGATCATGGATTTTTCAAAAAGCGCATGGATAAAATGGGTCACTGTGGTCTTTCCATTTGTCCCTGTCACCCCCACAACGACCATCGAATCCGAAGGATCCCCGGCAAATCGAGCCGCGAGGCGCCCGAGAATGAGACGGGTGTCTGGAACCTGAATCCAAAGTCCGGTATATCCTGCGGGCCCTTTTCTTTGAGCAATAATAGCAGCAGGCTTTTTATCCACAATTTGGTCGAGATAATCATGGCCATCAACCGAGGCCCCACATACCGCAACGAAGACGGATCCTTCTTGGACGCGCCCACTATGGTCGGTCACGCTAATCACGGGGATATCTTCGACCCGAAGTTCTTTGGCTTCGGGAAGAATTTCGAGGAGTGACGGCAGTGAAATCATTCGTTCGTGCTGGATACGATAGAGGTCTCTTCTTCAGGAATCTCTTCAGTAGGAGGTAAATTCATATAGCGAGCAACCCGCTCGGCGACTTGAGCAAAAATAGGAGCAGCAATGGTTCCGCCACCAATTGGGAAATCTTCTCCAAGTCCGGAAGGTTCATCAATACTCACAATACAGACAAATTTGGGGTCATGGACCGGCAGGATTCCTGCAAAAGTAAGAATCTTCTCGGACTCATTATAGCGCTTGGTTTTGCTATCCCATTTTTCAGCAGTGCCCGTTTTCCCACCGGCGCGATAACCAGGGACTGCAGCCCGACGACCTGTGCCCTTAAGAACGACCTGCTCTAGCGCAAGACACATGCCTTTAGCAACCCTTGAACTCACTACCTGCCGCACTTGGTGAATCGGAGTTTGATCCAGGACCGCGCCGTTGTCGGCGATCAGGGAGTCGACTAACCGAGGCTTCATGAGCTTACCTCCATTCGCAAGAACGGAATAGGCCATCGCCAACTGGAGGGGTGTTACCGAAACTCCATAACCATACGTGGCACTGGCAAAGTTCCGCATATTAGTCTCATTCTGAATAACACCTTTCGCTTCACCTGGGATTGGAAATCCGGTCGGACTCCCAAAACCAAAATTACGAAGATATCGATAGTAAGATTCCCGACCTGCCATATCTGCAAATTGAAAGACTCCAGTGTTACTCGACTTTACGAGAACACCGTCAAAGGTGAGCTCTCCGTATGGGTGGTGATCATGAATCCGGAAACCATAACGATTAATGCCACCCCAGCCACAATCAACGACAGTCTTCCGGTTCACCCTTCTCAAATCAAGGGCGGCAGCCATAGGGATAATTTTCATCACAGAGCCTGATTCGTACTGCGCCGAAACGGCATAGCTCACGGCATCCTGATATTTCTTTCGAATGTTAAGATCAAAATCAGGGCGACTGGCCATTCCGAGAATATCACCAGTGTGAGGATCCACTACAATGACACTTCCATACTTAGCATTTAAGGCTCCAAACGCCATTCCGAGCTCCTCTTCAACGATAGCTTGAATTCCCATATCAAGGGTCACTTTCACATGCTTTCCCTTTTTGGGAGGAACTACCTTCTCGGATTTAGTTAGGTTCACGAGACCATACTCATCACGTTTCAAAACACGCTTGCCGTCTCGCCCGGACAAGATCTCGTCCATTGATTTCTCAAGGCCCGATAATCCCACTAGCTTACGGTTTTTATCGAAGCCACGAATCCCTATTAAATGGGATGCTAAAGTTGGCATCGGATATTCGCGACGTAGGGACCTCTCAAAATAAAAACCCTGAATATTACGCTCCTGCAGGGCTTTTTCAATGCGGCGCGCCACTCTTTCACTAATTCGCTTTTCTACCACGATACGGGTCGCCTCACCTTTAAACTTTTCCCGAATCTGACTGGGAGCGGTCCGTAGTTCTTGACCGATGATTTCACAAGCGTAGGTCAGGTGTTTTTCAACCACCTCTTCTTCGCTAAGGTTTCTCTTAACCAACATCCGAGCTTCACTAAGAGAGGCTTTCTGTTTGGCCTCATCAAAATCTCGCCAACCTTCTTTCTGGCTCGCGTAAAAATGCGCAACCGCACGGTGGAGAATCGACTCAGATTTAAGGTGATTCAAATCCGCTACCAACGTTGCCTCCTGCCGATTCTGAGCAATAACGGTAGAATTTCGATCAACAATAAAACCACGCCGGGCAGGGATCACTTCGTGGGATCGAAATTGCGGGACAGCAGAGGTGTCGGATAGCTTTCGATTCCAAACTTGGAGCGAAATCAACTTTACTGAAAGCGCACTCAGCCCGAATACAAGAGCCAGGCAGACCAAAAAAGTTCGGTATTTGAAAGTAGCATCCATAATTACTAGCGACGCGCTACCGAATTCTCGGGTGGCGATTCTTCGTTGGCTTCAAGAAGAGGCTCAACAAAATCGATCTCAGTGAGGGGTGAATTAATTTTTTTAAGCTTTTGACGAAGCTGAAAAATTCCCAGTGCCTCCTCGATCTCAGAATCGTGCAGTAAAATAGAAATTTCGTGATCTTGTATTCTACTCTGAACTTCGGAGATCTGACTACGAGTCGAAATCTGCCTGTTCTTCATAATGACATATCCAATTCCGCTGCTCGAAACGATTACGACCGCAATGCCAAGTAAGACAAGAGATGAGAAACCAAGACTTGAGGTGCTTTTTTTACGATTCATTTTTTAATGGGCCGAATTTTTAAATTTTCTCAACAACGCGTAGTCTTGAGCTTCGAGATCTGGAATTACGAGCTATCTCTTGACCTCCAGGGGCAACACCCTTCCGGGTCAAGAGTTTGTATGCATAAAGAGGATTAGGTTGGGGCGCCGGCCACTCGGGTCGATCAATCTCTTCCTTTGAAGCATCGCGAAAGGTTTGCTTAACGATACGATCTTCAAGGCTGTGAAACGTGATTATGGCAAGTCGTCCGCCTGGTTTTAAGAGATCAGGCGCCACTTTCAAAAAACGGCGAAGCTCTCCAAGTTCGTCGTTCACCTCCATCCGAAGCGCTTGAAAAACCTTCGTCGCAGGATGAATCCGGCCTCGCCGGCCCAGTAACTTTTCAATGCCATCGGCTAGCTGGCTTGTTCTTTCAAATTTGACCTTCTCGCGTTCTGAGGAAATCCAAGCGGCAATCTTACGGGCAGATTTTTCTTCCCCCAGATCCCAAAAAATCTGTCGTAATTCTCCTTCGCTCCAGTTGTTAACAAGATCAGCAGCAGTAGGCCCACCACCACCCATGCGCATATCTAGGGGGCCATCAAAACGAAATGAAAATCCACGATCACTACAATCCAGTTGGTGGGAAGAAACGCCCAAATCAAGCAAGATGCCATCAAGCTTTCCCCATCCTCCAACCTGCGCCAGAGTGGCGATATCTCCAAAGCAACCTTCAACCGCTTCGAAACGATCTCCAAAGCGCGACAACCGCTCATTAGCATAGGCTCGAGCATCAGCATCACGATCGACCCCCTTGACCGTTGCACCCGCTTTCAGCAAGGCTTCGGTATGACCGCCGCCTCCCAAAGTTCCATCAGCAATCAATTTACCAGCCGCGGGCTCCAAGAATTGGACCACTTCATCAAGGAGTATCGATTCATGATAGAATGGCTGCTCGGGTAATTCGCTGACTGGTTCGACCGCCGCATACACAGCCTCCATCTCTTTTCTCTCAAAGAGAGATCCGACCGACACATCGTTGAGCCAACCGAAATCGGGAGACGTCTTGATGAAGGAGGCAGATAGCATAGTGAAGGTTGAAAAGGGAATTTTTAAAAGCCAAGCATACCGGAAATCATCGCATCGCTTTTGCGGGCCTTTTCCTCAGCGGCCTGAATCGCTTTGCCATTTTCAGGGGTGAAAATCTCAAAAAGTTCTCCTCGGCCCACCAAGCGAACGGCACCAGGAAGAGCCAAGCCGTGATCCTCAGCAAGAGCCTTAGGAATGGTCAATTTCCCCTGCTCGTTGACCTTGGACTCAACCGCTGAACCGAAAAGGATCCCTCGAGCACGGTCGCGCTGAGCCGGAGTGGCATCCGTTGTGCTTTCAATATCAGAGAGTTTCCGATCAAAAGCGGTTTGAGTAAAAACCCTGAGAGCCGGAATCTCCTCGACCCTGACTTTCACAAAGTAAACGCTCTCCCCGTGGACCGGGCGCCAGTCAACCGGAAGGGAAAATCTTCCCTTCGGATCAAGCTGACGGTCCAATTGACCTGAGCGATAATGTTCGCATTTTTTCATAAAAACGCACTTCCAAGTGTCTTGGAAGTCACCGAAGTACACTAAATATCACCAAAGATCAACCAGAAAGCCTAAATAATCAGTGTTTCTAAATAATTAATGTCGATTTTCTGCCAAAACCCAAAAAAAGGCTTAATCGAAAGGATTTATTTTCTCTAATACACTCAAATTCAGTTTTTTAGGGTTTTATACATTCCCCAATAGGCCTTTCGGAAACTACTGTTTCCGAAATCCTCCCCTTAAGGTCACCAATTCGCTCCACTCGATAAGATCTTCGGAGAAAACGCCTCCAATTGTCGATTCTTTACGATATCGGCTTTCTGAAGCTAGATTACTAGTTTCGAGTAAGGGGGGCCGAACCTCTCAGCAGAGAGCGTAAGAAGCCGACTGAAAAATAAACCAAGAGCAACAACTTCGGAAATAATTCGTTTGAACCATTACTGGAAACCATCAACCACCACCCTCTTGGAA
>Ga0213863_10000509_pt1 | contig 29682 bp, 7 predicted proteins | sample PICome_8_FD_160128 | JGI IMG/M metagenome (GOLD analysis project Ga0213863, IMG submission 160128) | Coastal seawater microbial communities near Pivers Island, North Carolina, United States - PICO497 | ecosystem: Environmental > Aquatic > Marine > Coastal | place: USA: North Carolina | collected... | reverse complement strand
GAAGCGTGTTGGAGTTACTCAGTTTCCGCGCGACAAGGGCGCCTTAAGGTTGATGCGCTTGCTCACAGAGACGCACGTACAGGCGCAGGCGCGCGCTATGGAAAAAGCACGGCGACGGCTGGGACCACGCAGCATGGAGCGGCGCTCTATGGTGCAGCTCGCCGAAATGATGGCAAGGGAGTACGTGGCCGAGGTGAGGGGCGAGGAGGTGTTGTACACGCCGCCTCTTCCCGTCGACGCGTTTCGGCCCGTGAAGCGCTATCGTGTTTCGAGCGCGGGCGCAGGGGGCGGCTCTCTTCGGGGCGAGCTGCCGCGCGTCGCGGAGCGGAGTGCGTTTTCCAGCGTGACGCCGGGCACTGATGGCACGGACAGCGAGGATTCAGACTCATCTCTTTCGTCCGTCATTTCAAGCAGCGAGGCGTGTGAAGACGAGCGTGGAGACCAGTGTAGAGACCAGTGTGAAGACGAGTCGGACGGCGTTGTCCCGGAGTCGGAATTAGACGAGTACGAGGAGTACGAGGAAGAGGACGACGACGAGGTGTGCCGTGCTGACGGCAATAACCTGGCACAGTGCATGTGCTATAAGTGCGTTTTGGGCGAGGACGGGGACGAAGAGTAAATGTTGATCGAATATTAAAAAAAAGGTTCACTATTTAGGCTCTCCGCTTGATGTATAACGATGTGTTGATTCGGGAATCCAACGTTGTCGCATTATGGCTACTGTTGGCCGGTCTGTCGGCTACAGTTTAGTGCTGACGCTTGCCCTGGCCGCGCTCGCGTTCCTTGTGGACCGCAGCGCGGACCCTATTATTGATGAATTCGAAAAGGTGATTGTGCCTTGTCAGCACGGCGGGGAGTGGGTGTCCGCAAAGGAGACGTGCCGCTGCCTTGGGCCCTGGACGGGCAAGTACTGCGGAGAGTGCGCGTGCGAGAACGGCGGCGTGTGCGACACGAACAACATCCAAGTCGCCACGCCGGGCACGCTGTGGGGCTGCCGGTGTCCCGACCGCCTTGTTGGGCCGTTGTGCGAGCAGTGCAACGCGAACCTGACCGACAGCGGGCAGTGTGCAGGGCCCTGCAAGGATGGATACACGGGGCCGGACTGCAACCGCTTTTGCTCGGAAACACCCACTTTTGAAGACGTCGTGCTCGACGCTGGCGGCGAGTACGACCGGGAGCTCGAGATGCTTAACTACGGCGGGGAGCTGCACGTGTGCAGCGGCCACGGAAGCTGCGACGGCGTGACTGGGTACTGCGAGTGCGAGCCCTTCTACTTTTCCTCGGAGGACGGCCGCTCCTCGTGCGCAAGAACGTGTCCTTTTGTTAACGATAAGCTCTGCGCTGGGCACGGGCGGTGCGGCGAGAACGCTGGCGTCGTCAGCTGCGCGTGCGAGTTCGGCTACCACTTGGGCCCGGCGTGCGACGTTGTTTGCCCGGGAATGGATGTAGATTACATCCAAGAGCCGTGCTCTGGGCGCGGCACGTGCTTCCTCGAGTCTCCCACCACGGCCGCCTGCGAGTGCGGCGAGCTGTTCATTGGCGAAGCGTGCCAGTACCGCTGCCCCACCGGAGCCGTCATAGAGTCGTCCGAAGCCTGCTCCGGGCACGGGCAGTGCCGCGAGGACGACTCCAAGGGTTTCACAAAAGCTGTCTGCGACTGCGAGAGCCCCTTCGAGGGTCCGGGGTGCGGCTGCACGCGCTCTCTCACGTGCACCGGGCACGGAAACTGCAGGGGGGACGGCACTTGTGAGTGCGACGTAGATCCTCTTTTCGGCAAGCCCGTCTTCCGAGGAGAGCGCTGCGAAAAGTGCATCCCCGGGCACTACGGCAGCGACTGCAGGTTGCAGTGCACGTCCCACAAGCCGACGGAAACCGACTTCGAGTTCGAGGAGGGGCGCAACATACACTGTCACGGGCGAGGCACGTGCGCCGTGGCCAACTTTGGACTGGCCGACGAGTCCGTGGTGTGTGGCGCCTGCTCCGGCAACTTCGCGACAGAGTCACACTGCGAGGAGTGTAAAGATAACTTCTACCCGAAATTCAGCGTCATGGACCCTGACGAGCTCGCCTCGTGCACGACGTTCGCCACCAGAACCACGTGCAACGGCGCCGGCGAGCCGAAAGACACCTTTGGGCGCAAAATTAAACCACCGGAGGACGCGGAGGATCCGTGCGAGTGCGACGCGCCTCACGCCGACGCCTCTGCGTTCTGCAGCAAATGCGAGCTCTCGTACTACCCCTCGAATCTCAAGGAGGATCCTCAGGGGGCTTGCTCTCGGCGCTGCGTGGACAAAGAGCTGATAGAAGGAGGCGAGCCCGTCTCGGTGGCGCACATCGAGACGTTGGAGTGCGTGAACGACGGCGTCTGCGCCGACGACGGTTTGTCGTGCATCTGCGCGGACGGTTACAGCGGTATTGACTGCGGCATCGCGTGCGGCGCGCCCGACGAGCACGGTCGGCAGTGCAGCGGGCACGGCCAATGCGTGGCCAACACCCTGCAGCAGTTCCTTGAGTTCGAGATCAACGTCCGTGGCTTCACGGCCAGCAGATGCGAGTGCTCTCCCCAGGACGACTTGACCGAGGCGGAGCGCCTGAAGATTTTTACCGGTGAGCTCTTAGACCAAACGGGCGAAGCCACGAAGGGCAGGAGCAAGCGCGACTGGTATGGAGACACGTGCGGGTTTGGCTGTCTTGCAGCGCCCTGGAAAGACGGCACGGAGTGCAACAACGAGCGATGCGAAGTGATTCCTATTGCCGACGACGCCGGCAACCCAATTTTGCAGTGCACTCAAGACTCGCAGTGCGGCGCGTACGAGAACGGCATCTTGAAATTTTACGAGGGCGGGGCGGAGAAAACGGTGTTGACTAGCGACGAGAGCCGGTTGAGGGGTGCCGTGTCTTTGTCTCGCAGATGGTCGAAGCGCACCGGACCGTTCTGCCACGTGACGAATACTCCCTTCTCTGTGTGGGAGCCCAACATGAAGTGCGCCCAGCGCATTAACAAGGACGGTGAGGATCCGACGAAAGAGGCAGAGTGTCACAAGTACACGACAAGATACGACTGTCTTCACAAAGGAGAGGGCGCGTGCCACTACATTGACGTGTGCACGGAAGCGCTCGACGAGTTTGACACGTGGAGCTACTGCTACGAGCTGATGCGCACGCAGGAACCGCCGGCTCTGCGCACCAAAGAGTGCGCTGAGTCCTGCAATGCCACTCTTCTCAAGCCCGTGGAGTGGGGCAAGAAGTGCGCGCACTACAGAGACCGCGTGCCCGACAGTCTGTGCGCGGCGAACAAGATGCAGAACTTGGACGAGCTTTGCGATCTCGCCGAAGCTGCTGGAGTGACGTCTACACAGCTTGTGTCCGACTGCGACCCGGCCCTGCCGCCGGCCGGCGTGGCGTTCACGGCCAGTTTGGACGCGGCGGACGCCTCCGCCTTCTGCTGGGAGGCGAGCGATCAGGTGGGCGCCATGAGATATCCGTTTAACTTTACGGCGTTGCTCGACACACCGGAGGCGAGGCACCTGCAGGCAGCTTTTCACTCACTTTTCACCGAGCTCGGCTCCAGAGACGCTTGCGTGGCCGACTCCGAAGTTAACCCAGAGTCGTGCGCGAATGTACCAGAACCCGACGGCGCGCAGGCGAATGTACTGTATCTTTGCAGCTACGACGGGGTGCAAGTACTTGAGTCTACGGACAAGTCTGGACTGGGTGTGTCCTGCGAGCCACTGCCGACGGTGCAGGATGTGAGCCCATTTGAAATGGTGTGCCCCGAGACTGTCGAGGGGTTGAGCGAGATTAGTCTGGAGGACGCCGTGTCTCTGTCGGCGCGCCGCGGCTGCGCGCTGCGGGCCAAGTCGGCGCTGCACGCCAGCAGCGTGGCGGTGGACAACGCCGCTGCGATGGAGGTGTGCAAGCGCGTTCTCGACGCGGAGTCGCCGTCGGCGTGCGAGCGGGCGTGCGGCCCCGAGGACCAGTGCTCCGACTTGGGCACCACTCACGACGGCAAGAGGTTGCTGCAGTGTCGGCGACCCGACGCTTCCGACGTGGGCATCGACCCGGACACGGGCAAGTGTGACAACTGCCTGATCGGAGACTGCAGCATCACGGGAAGAGAGGGCGGCGCCGAGTACAGGTGCGTCGTGCCCGTGACGGAGATTGCCGAGAGCGCCACGCCGCCCAGGTTTGAGCCCTGCGGTGACACGCTGCTGCTTCATCTTGACGAGCTTGGAGGGGGTACGGCGACGGTCGGCAGTGTGCAGGGGATCAGAGCAGTAACTCTGCACGAGACGAACGAGACAGTGACGATTTACGAAGACGCGGATCCTCTGGATGCATTGTCTAGCGGCACACTCGACGGCGCGGCGCTTGCCGGGGCGCTTGCCGGGGCGCTTAGTGCGCTTGATAACGCCGCAGAGGGAACCGCAGAAACCGTTGCGCGACCGCCTCCCGCGCGCGTGGAGTTTGACGTGCGCCTCGGCTCGGACGGGCGTGGCCGCGTGGCCGTTCTCGGCAAAAACGGCACCCTCGTGTCTCTGCTCCTTCACTACTACGGCGGTTTTGGCTACGACGTCAACGTGCCTTTGGAGGAAGATTTTGCGTGCGACGCCGGGGATGAAGATAACTGCAAGTTCGTGGTGGCGCCGGGCACAACGTACCGCGTCGCCATGACGCTGGACTGGGAGACGGAGCTCGTTTCCGTTAAATTTGCCGACCAATCCGAGGTGGTGCGCAACATTACGATGGAGGCAGACGACTTCGTGGGCGTAGCCGCCTCAGGCACGGCGCGCGTGTCTCAGCTGTGGGTGTTTTCGAGCGCGTCCGCCACTTGCGCCAGCCTGCACCGCAAACTCGGCCGCAGTCTCACCATGCAGGCGTCCCACAAACCGGTGGAGGAGCAGCCGCCGCTGTCCATGTCGTTTTGCGCGGGCGTCGAGAAGGCGGTGGCGGAGCACGTCAAGGACTGCGCGCACGAGCGCGAGGCTGTGTTCGGAGTGCCGTGGCACGACTACTGCGCCTACGCGGACCACCTCGAGCAGTTGACCGACTCGGGCGACTGCGGCGACTGGCAGGGAGACCAAGCGCTGACGGTCGCCTGCGAGCCCGTACTGTCCAAATTCGCCACGCCCGACTGCGCAAAGAACGCCGTGACGTTCGACTGGGAGACCGACTACTGCGTGTTGCTGCGCAACGACACCAAACCCGACGAGCTTGTTGCGGCGAACTGCTCCGCGGAGTGCATTGACAAAGTGGCCGAGGACGATTTTGCTCAGCTGTGCGACGACAGGGACAAGTACTGGGACGCCAGCGACGAGACAGTCAAGCCAGATTTTTTGCCCGGCGACTGCAACGACAACGGCAAGTGGAAAGAAGTGGACTGGGTCGAGTACTGCACGGAAAAAGCCGAGAACAGCGCCGTGGGATACTGCAGCGCCGCCGTGTGCGATTGCCGAGGGCAGGGAGGCTGGATGACGGGGGACGCGTGCGAGCTGGACTGTCCCATGGCCGACGACTACAGCCCTTGCGCGGAAGACAGTCTCGGAGGCTACTGCACGTACAGGAGAAGGGACGCCGCCGCGGCGGACGCGTTCTACGAGGATCCGGACAACAATCTCATCAAAAACCACCCGGTCATGCAAATTCAGGGCAAGTGCGCGTGCAGCCACCCTGACGCTCTTGCGGAGGAGGGATGCAAGGTAGAGTGCGACAGCCCTGACGGCGGACCGGCGTGCAACACGCGCACGTACATGTCCAACGGCACGGAGTGGCAGCTGTCCGCGTGCGACGCCGGCGGTTCCGGAGTGTGTCGCTGCATGTCTCCGCTTGCGCGCAGAGTCAACACCACGGTGAGCAACTGGAGAGGACAGTCCATGAACGTGCTCACGGTAGAGTTCGGGGATTACGAGGGCACGAACACGACCGCGTTTCCAAGTATGTCTGCGTTTCGTCTGTACGCGCAGCAGGGGGCGAAGGAGTTGATGGTGCGCTACTTTGGCGCGGCGGAGGCGGTTTGGGAAACCATGAAGCTGAAATTCGAGTCGAGCCCTGCCGACTTTGACTGCAGCGGCAGAGAGTGTGACTTTCACGACGTAGTCATTGCTCAGAGTCTGTACTCAAGCTCTTCGTTTTTCGGTGGTTCTTGCAGTCGCAGGTGTCCGGGTGTAGACACCGGCGAAGACATGGTGGAGATGACTAGCGGCTGTGACATTGCGGAGTCCACTCTGTCGGGAAAAGATCGCGTGTCCGAAGAGGGTTGCCAAAGCGAGTGCCTGGACGACTTCAGATGTGAGTACTCCAAGTGGGAGGCGGCGACAAGCAATTGCTTCATGTTTTCCACCTGCGTGCTTCAGCCAGACGTGGTCGTTCCGGAGGGTACGCAGTGGAGACAGCGCGTGCTGCAACGAAGTCCTAACTTGACGCCGTGCAGCGGGCGTGGGCAGTGTGGTTTGACAGGGCAGTGCCAGTGTGATCCGGCAAAGTTTCTGAGTCTGACAGACCCCATTACGGGCGAGAAGAATTTGATACCGAGCAACCAGAGAGGCGGGTTGTCGTCGACGCCGATCACCACGCTCGATCTGACGGGGTACCGCGGGGACAAGTGCGACAAGGTGTGCCCGGGGTACAACGAGACGAGGAAGTCGATGGCCGACGTGTGTTCGGGGCACGGCATCTGCACGCGGGCCGGCGCCTGCCAGTGCGACGTGAACTACGTGGGCGTCAACTGCGAGCTTCGGTGTCCCGTGAAAGATTTGACCGTGGAGGACGATCAGACGGTGTGCGCGGGGCACGGCACGTGCTCCGAGGCGCGCATCTTCGCCGGGTACGACGCGACCGAGGAGGACTCGAAGCGCTACTACATGGTGACGGAGGCGTACAGAAAGTGGCACAACGAGTGCCTCGACAACATCCCCATAGACTACTTCATTCTGCCGTTCGAAAACTTTCCGGGCAGCGTGGCTTCCGGCGAAATCAAAGGCGGAGTCGACTGCGAGAGCGTGCCGCAGGAGCAGGACGTGCTCTCTCTGCCTTACATACAGCGCCCCGAGATAAAGTTGCAGGGTCTGGCGGACTACGTGTTCTTGGACGATGAGAAGGCTCTGAACGAAGAGAGTCTGAAGAATGTTGTCGAGGGCGTGTCTGCGTTCGACAGGCAAGGCATCTTTCGGCGGAGGTACTGGTATAACGAGAGCGACGGAACGATTGAAGAGCAAACTGTGTTTGTGGAAAACTACGCAAGAGTGAGCGCCCTGTACAACGACACGACTTCCGATTACGACCGGTACTTTGGCTACAAGTGCGGCATCTTGCTGCAGCCTAGCCTGCAGCCCTCTGTCGCGGTGGAAACGGTGGCAGACTGCGCAGAAACGTGCCGCAGCGTCGATACGTGCGCCTGCTTCCACTACCGCGAGTTCTACCACAGGAGATTCCGAGGCGAGTGCGTGCTGGGCACGGCAGGGCCCGTGGTGCCGTATCCCGTAGAGAAAGTTGCCTACGTGCACACGACAAATGGCTTTTTGCGCAAACTCGACCCCACGTCCTCGTCGTGGGCCACAGCCACGCCAACACCCTTTGACGCGTTCACCGAATCCTACGTGCAGCTACACTCGAGCGACTCGTTTCCCGCATCCTGCAGGGCAACCACGTCGCTACTCGGAACCAACGTTGCTTCGCTGGACGCCTGCGCAGCCCTCTGTGCGGGTCAGAGCGCAAGTGGCGGTCCGTGCACGTACTTTAGCTACGACCCCCTTTCTCGCAGATGTGCTCAAGTGCGCACAACGAGCGCCGAGTGCGTGGAGGGCATGACGCCGGATCCAGCTGGATTCTACGCCGTGTCTCTCAACAACACCGGTGCCATTGCGCCGACAGCGTACACGCGGTCGGGGTCTGCGCGCATTTTCCCTTACACTGTGACGAACCGCGGCACTCTCTCTGGCACTTACGTCGGCAGAGCGCGTCCCAACTACGAGACCGCCATCGCCTCGTGCGATTGTCTTTCCAACGCGGCGTGGGGTTTCTGGGACGGACACCGATGCCACACGTGTCAGAAATTCTACGGGTCCAAAACATGCTCGAGGCGCTGCCCAGGCGTCACAGCCGCCGAAGAGCCGTGCTTTGGCTACGGCAAGTGTCTCTGGGGCAGCAAAGATGGCGAAGGGGAGGAGTTTTACCAAAGCAGGTGCCTCTGCGGCGACCCCGCAGCGCCCTACATGGACGATCTGGCGACCGTGGGCACATGGGACGTGGAGGAGTTCGAGCTGTACGTGAAAGCTCAGTTCAACGGGCTTCCGCCCAGCGAATCTTTCGAGGATCCGCGCAACTACAACTTTGCATCTTCGTCTTGTTCCGGGTGCAAGGAGGGATTCGGCGGGCTCAACTGTGCGAGTACTTGCTCCTACTGTCTTTTTGGGGGAACGTGCAGCTTCACTCCCAGCACGATCAGCATCTCTGTGCCCTGCAACTGCATCGGGCAGAACTACGACCCTTACAACTCGTGCTGCCCTTCCGGGTTCACAATGCTGGAAAGCCTCGTGCACAACGACGTGGGTTTGCTCACGACGTCTCTGCGACGCAAGAGATTGACCATGGAACCGGGCGCGACACCGGCCGTGGGCACTTTCTTCGACTCGGTTGTTTTCCCCAACTTGGAAGAAAGTCTTTTCCCGAGTCGCAGATGGTGCGTGCCGGGGCCCGGCATGTTCGAAACGGGCTGGATGCAGACAGGCGCTGCGGCGGAGTCGCGCGCCTGCGGCGGAGACGGCGTGCTGAGAGACCGCGGCATGCGAAAACTAGTCGTCGGCGCCACGCCGTCCAAATACTTTCCCCAGTTCTGCAGCGATCTCGGCGCCGACGACACCAACAGCGACTACTGGTTGCCAGTAGAGAAAGAACTGTGGTACACGTATCCGAACAAAGTCTTCTTGTCGTCCATCGGGGACGCTACATCTTCCATCACGTACTTGTTGGATGGTGTGACTGTCGGTGGCTACCACGCGACAGAGGACGAGTTTGGTCTTGCCTGCAGAGGCATGTGCACGCTGGATTCTTGCACGGGAGTTGTGGTGCGAAAAAACAACTCCGATTTTGGCTGTTTTGTAAGCACCAAGGTATTTGTGAGCGAACCTCACCCCGTCGTGTACGACAACAATCCACACGCCGTCTTCACAGCGTACAGGAAGCAGCGCCAGCCCGAATTCTGCAAGCACGTGGACGACTCGAGCAACGTGTGCGTGCTCGGGTCTGTCTCGTACGGAGACGTGCCTCTGTGCGCGGAAAAAAATCTTGGCGACGCCGCTGCGTTCAACACAGGGCTTACTACAGAAAACCTGGGCAACCAGTGCGAAGTGAAGAGCACCGCAGGCAAGTGGGAAGCAAGCACGGGAGCGGCGTGCGACGCCGCAGCGCCAGAGGACGTGCGTCTCTACGAAGAAACCGACGTACTGCAAAGACTTGTTCCGGACGCCAACGCTCTGCTGTTCGGAGCGTACGGGAACTCTCAGTTTCAGGCGTCCGCGGGCGAAATGGTCGCCACCGTCGGCGTAATGCGCCCGGAAAACCCGTGCGCGACCCTTCCCGGAGACTATTTTTGGAACAAAGACAATCGCACGCAGTGCATTTCGGCCAGCACAAAGCAGACGTGCAGCATTAAGGACTGGCGACACTGCACGAATTTTGACGTGACGGGTCAAGCGCTGACGTACGCGCACTCTATAATGGAAACGTCCGGCGTGTACCCGCACAAAATAAGCGTGCTTGGCCAAGATCACGAGCTTATGATCGTAGATCCAAATTACCAGTACAGAATGAAAAAGTTTGACAGCGATAGTCTGCAAACGGCGCTAGACGCACACAACGCCGACGCAACAGCCTCCGAAAATGCAAAAGAAGCAGAGATTGAAGTCGTGAAAACCCGCATTGAGTATAAACGTGACGAAAGCTCGGCTGCTTGTCGAATTCTTGCAATGAATTATTACTATCAACCGCGCGTGTTTGCTTGTGAAAACTCAACACAGGTTGATACCTTGTATGGCGGGGAATATGGCTACCTATATAATTTTTATACGGCGTGGATTAACAAATGCTACCAGGAGAAGTCAACGTATTTCCAATTTATTTCAGGGTGTGTTAATATTTACGACACGGGGGCGGGTAGAGGTTATGTGGATCCGCTGACGTGGCCAAAATATCAAGTTCCCAATTGTTACGATCCAAGTGTCTGGGGCAGCCGGGGTACGCAGTACTTTAACGACCCCGCGTGCCAGAGCATGGGATTGCAACAATTGTTGGTCGTCGCAGAGACAATTCGAAATTCAGAGAAAGATAAATTCGATTACTTCTGGCACACGCCCATGTACGATGCCTTAAGGAGTTCCTCGGATAATATATTCAATGGACAGTTCATTTGGCCGAGTAGAATGACCGGCTACATTTTTCTCGACACAAGAGCTATGTTTTTGTGCATGATAGAGACGCCAGCGTGCCACGGTGACAATGGTTTTGAACTCGTTTCGGAGCCACAGGCAAGTAATTTTCAGTTCGAGAGGTGCTATACCAAACATGAGCCGTGGGCTGGATGGTTTAAAACATCTGATGATTCCACAACCTATTACGAACAGTGTCCCATAGGGTGTTCTTTAGTCGCGCCGAACAGCGTAAACGGTCCTTGCTACACATGTCAAAAAGACAACGGCGATCCTTGCATGGTTACATATGCGTATTCTGTGCAAGCCACCGACGGCTGCAGGAACAACCACTGTACTGCGCAAAAGCTAGTTGATATTGCTGAAGAAGTCTTAAACGCACCACATGACGGATTAGACACAACTTTTGTACGAAACGGGCGGACATTTAAGACCGTGCAGAACTACTACCCACGTTTCGCGGAGCTGCACACCATAGTTAGCAACGAATTGTCGACAAAAGAATCCGAGTTAACTACGCTTGAACTTCAGCTTGGTGAATTGGTAAAAGATCATGAAGAAGAAAGAGATCGCCTTGAAGGTGAAATAGCCAGAGGTAATACTGACGCAAAAACGAACAGCTGCTCAAATGATGTGCCGTGCGACATTTGCGAGGGTCACTGTGCAGGCGACGACGAGTGTCGTGCTGGGCTTTTGTGCCGTTCGCCAGGAGATGCCGCAGACTGGGTTTTGCAGTACTGCGGCGGCTCTAAAGAGTCGGGTATACACTACTGTTTGCCCAACAAGGACGACGATCAAAGCGATTGGGTGGCGACCAATTCAAAACTGTACGTGGCAGGGGCAAAATTAGAGGCTGGCGCAACAAACACGTGGCTTGTGGAAATGGGCGTGGACCAGAGTGTGCCTAACACAAAACCTTTTGTGAAGGGAGAAGAGGACAACAAAGGAACGTTTGAAGAGTGTATGTACGATTGCGAAGACGACGGCGATTGCCTTCCCGGGTTGAAATGCATGCAGAGAAGCAACCACGAGGTTGTGCCAGGATGTTACGGAGAGACGCCGAGCGAGCATGACGACGTGTGTTACAATCCACACATGCCTTTGACAGTGCTCAGCGTGCACGCAAAGACAAAGCATAACGCCTACGCAGGACAAACACTAGTGGCCACACGCGCCAGTGTAGACATTCTTTCTCCAGACTACATTCCAGATTCTACGGAATTGAAGGGCAACTTTTTTGCGCCTGGTGCCGCCGGAAAGCTGCACCCTCACGGCCACGCGCCCTGGTTTGTTGAAAAAGAAATTTCGGGCATCAACGACGGTGACTTGACAGATCTGGATACGTGCACCAACGAGTGTGATGCAAACCAGTGCGCGCACGGTTTGACGTGCTTCCAAAGACAAAACGGCGAAAAAATACCGGGGTGTAAGGGCGGAGTAGGTATTGCCCAAGACTGGGATTTCTGCTACGACCCAGATTTCAAGAGCGCCGCTCCGCCTCGCGCCATGCTGACCGAGACGGCCGAAGAGTGCGCGAACATATGCGACACTACGTTTGGATGCACGGCGGCACACTGGAAGAAAAGGCAATGCTATCTGTTTCACTTTGATCCTTCGATGGGCTGCAGTCTCTTCAATGACATCAGCGACACTCTCACAACTTCCGTTACAAAGGACAACAATGACAATGCGGCGAAGAATTTGAATGTATGCCAGGGAGACTGCGATACGGAATCAAACCAGTGCAAAACGGGACATAAATGTTTGGAAACAAGTAGCGGTGAAAGAGTGCCCGGGTGCAAGGGTACGTCTCACGGCACGTACGACATATGTTACGATCCAGAACAAATCGTATCTGGTTTTGTGAAATACGCCGACGCGTGTCAGCTGTGCAAAAGCCGAGGCATGCGCCCCTACATTGACGCGGCGTTCACGGACAGCGGTTTTGCTTCAACGCTTTCTTTTTGCATGCAAGGAGACTACGTGGACGACAAGCCGCATCACTGCGCATTGTTACCTCGCGCACCCGACGCCAAGAAGCCTAATGTCTTTAAATGGGAAGAACATACTCACGCTGCCCCATGGCATCAACTTCGCTGCCCTCCTACCCGAGCGGGCGTGGAGAGCAACATGCACACCCACACGGTCATGGTGGGGAAGACGTTTGCCGAAACACCGTACATGGTGCTCAGGGCACATCCCGAAGTCACGACGTTTTCTCAGTGCGAGAACGCGTGCGCGGAGGACACCCTGTGCGAAGCGTGGCAGTTTGAGGAAAATCACGCCATGCGAAAAGCGCAGATTGCACAAGAAGCGGCGCCAGCGTCAAGAAGGTTGTCTGGAGACAACTATATCACGGGCAACGGGGAAGAGTGGACGCTGATTGGCGGCTACGTGTATTGGCGAGGTGAAGGGAGCACGGAATTACCCGAGAAAATAGCGGGCGGTCCTCTTCGCTGCTTGTGGTTCGAATCCGAAGTATTTCACGTGATTCACGCAAGGAACAAAAACGTTTACACGAGAGTAGAAGCTAATGGTTTTGCATGGACTAAGCTTGCAAGCCACGATTGGAAAGGCACACTCAGCGGCTGTCCCAATACGGGCTCTACGTACGAAGCACCCGTAGACGATGAAGAAGTTGTCATTGTATCTGCCGGAATCACGTACGAATTTGGCTTGTTTGATTGTCAATCTAGTGATCTGGCGTGGATGCTTGGAAAGTACGACGCCAATTTGCACAGCACCGGTTACAGCGGTGATAAAGTTGCTGTCAAGCTCAATTTTGATCAGTGCAAAGCGCTGTGCACAAGTCGCCCGTCATGCACCGGATTTAGAATGCACACAAAGTCAAACTTGCCCGGTGACGACATGAGCTTAGGCTGCGAGATATTTAAGGGAACATGCGCGCCACGCACAGTGGATCCGTCGGCCGAAGACTACAACCCGTGTCCGCCCACGAATCCACAGCTGCACGAGTACGCAACTACGAATGATTACTGGTGCTACACAAGCTACGATGCCTCGCCGTGCAGAATGATTAACTCTGGCTACCCACCACCCACTGGATCTGGCTGGGGTGGCAACCAAGCGGATTGCCCGCTCTGGCACACGTGGAAGAAAAGTTTGGTGGGCACTCACGTGTGCAGCCTTTACGACGGAACGCCGGTGCCGCTGTCCACGGCGAGCGTGTCCGTGGACACCTTTTCGGCCACGTCGCGCGTAGGTTTCATAGAGCGCGACTTTTCGGGCAAAATCGCTTTCTTCGACGACGGCGAACACCCGGCGTGCGACTGCTACGAAGGGAGCACCGCGTACAACTGCAGGTGCTCCGACGAGTCGCTAGAGCCTTACCAGGGCAACGCCACCGACGCAACGTACGGTTGCGCGGGGCACGGAAGGTGCGCGTCTTTGGAGTACAAGTGCATTTGCAACGACGGGTACGGATGGCTGTGGGGAGACAGAGACGCCAGCACAGACAATGTAGGTTACACCTGCAGAAAATGTCCGGAGGGCACGTTCAAGGACAAGACTGTGTCTACGTGCACGCGCTGCCCGCTAGGCAAGTACCAGAACGAGGTTGGGACACCGCAGTGCAAGGAGTGTGACTCCGGAACTAGCAGCGTGGTCGCCGGGTCGAAGAGAGACACGGATTGTATTCTGCTTCCGAGAGTCCCGTGCGGCGCCGGCACCTACGTTGTGGGCAAAGGGGACTGCGAGCGCTGCCCGGCGGGTTTCTTCACAAACACGCTCGAAGCCGCGCAGTGCAAAGAGTGCGAGGCTGGCTTCACAAGCGGCGAAAAAGCATTCTCCTGCGACGCGTGCGCGCAGGGCAAGTACGCGTCGAGCAACGTGTGCACAAATTGTCCAGCCGGTTACTCCACGAACGAACAGACGGGTCAAAGCGATTGCAATATATGCGATGAAACTTTGAAAGAAATTTCGAGCGCAGGGGCGACAGATTGCTCCGTGTGCACTAAGCCTTTTTACAAGTGGCCGAACACGTGCGAGGTGTGCTCGAATGGCAAAATTGACGTCGGCGGATCGTGCGACTTTTGCCACGATGTGACGTTCTGCCTGCGGGGCGGCGTCTACGGAGTTCTGGCGGACGGCGACGCGTGCGACGGCGTGGAAGTCGAGGGAGACGAGTCTTTCTTCAGCAGTACCGGCGCGGCGCGATGCGAGAGGTGCGGCGGAGGGCGGTACTACTCTGTCGGAGGCACCGGCGAGGCGCTAGGCAAGATCACGACGTGCCACGAATGTCCCGTGGGATACTTTAGCGAATCCGACAGCATAACGTCTTCCTGCGCCGACTGCCCAGCCGGGTTCTACCAAGATCAGCTCTCGTCCGACGCCTGCGCTGCGTGCAACACGGGGCGGTACCAGGACGGACAAAAAGCTTCGGAGTGCAAAGAGTGCGCTGCCGGTCACTTCCAAGCCGATCAGGGCGCCGTGGCGTGCGAAGACTGCGCCAGCGGATTGTACCAAGATCAAACGGGGCTGCCCGCGTGCAAAACGTGCGATGACGGGTACTTTACGAAAGCCGCCGCCGCCGCGTCCGCCGCCGACTGCGTGGAAATCGATTTCTGTCTCACGGGAAATTACCGTCGCGCCACAGGCACCGACGGCTGCTCCGGCGGCGCGTGCTGCAAATTCTGCCCGGCAGGCAAAACGACGCCGGGTAAGGGCACGTACACGGAAGACAAGTGTGAGACTTGCCCTGCAGGGTGGTCTTCGTCCGGCGAACGGTCCGCCGCCCTCAATATTCGTGTCAGCGAATGCTTGGAGTGCGCGGCCGGCTTTGCGGCTTCGGAGGCGTACAACAACGAGGGAGGGCACACGAACGCGGACTTCGGGTCGAACCCGTTCCAGCTATGCCGCGTGTGCAGCGGGGCGCAATACTCCACGGAAGCGGGGCAGACGGCTTGCGAGGCGTGCCCCGAGGGGTACTACGGAAAGCAAGCAGACGTAAACGCGGAAGGGTGCGAGGCGTGCGCCGAGGGCAAAATCTCCCCCTACCCCGCGCCTCTGGCGGGAGCCGACAGCTGCGTGGACCCCGTGTGCGCCGCCGGTCAATTTTCCGCGACGCTCGACCCGCTGGACTGCCAGAATTGCCCCGCCGGATACTCCCAGGACCACAGGCGCGCCGACGAGTGCGTGCAGTGCGCCGAAAACAAAATTTCGAAGGAGGGCGCCACACAGTGCGAGGACGCCGTGTGCGACGCCGGGCAGTTTTCCGCCACACTCGACCCGGACAACTGCCAAGACTGTCCGGTTGGATATTACCAGACGTACGAGAGATCTGACGATTGCCTGCTCTGTCCCGAGGGCTTCTATCAAGGCGACACGAAGAGCACAGATTGCCCGGGCTGTCCCGTAGGTTACTACGAGGCAAACACCAACAGCGCAGAGTGCACGGCGTGCCCAGAAGGATTCTACGAGTCAAACACAAACAGCAAAGCGTGCACAGTCTGTCCAGCGGGGTGGGAGGCGACAGCGGAAGGAGCCACTGCGTGCGTAGAGACAACCACTGCTGGGTCAGAGGCAAGCGAAGACGAAGCTATGTCGCCCGCGTCTTCCTCCCCGTGACACTTACCCGTATTTATTCATTTTTACTACAAAAAATACAATTTAATTTTTATTACTCTTACTATGCGCACCCTACGATTTACTTCCAGCCAAAGTAGTCCCACAGCTTCACCCCCTTGTCGCGCTCTTGCCTGCGCTCCGCCAGCTTCTTGCCCATGCGCTTCCGTATCGTCTCCAGCGCCGCCTTCTTGCGCTGCGCCTCCGACATCTTCGCCTTGGCCAGCTTCACCGCGCCCCGCCTGCCCGTCGGAGCGGTGCGATCCTTGGTCGCGACCAGCCTCACCTTCTCCGGGTCGCCGTGCAGCAAGTGCACGATGAACCGCAGCTCGGCCAGCGTGCGAGGCTCGCGCGTGCGCACGCGCTCCACGGCCGCGATCACAAGGCTGCGCATCGTCGCGACGAACAGCAGCGCCGCAAGCGCAATCGCCGCGGAGAAAAATACCCACATGCTTCCCTTTTATTTATATATTTAATGAAAAAAAAGACGTCCCCGACGGGACGCCCGCTTCCTTACTTATAGTTTCATTCACGGTTCATTCAAAGCTGCCCGTCGCCGATAAAGTACGCCTGCTTCGGCAGCACCGGCACGCGGCGGACGCACGCGGCCAGCGTCGGCACGTGCACCCACTCGCCGGCGCCGTGAATCACGGGGCTGCCCGCGCCGTAGTCCAACCACCCGCGCTTACCGGACGGTCCGAAGCTGCACACCACCACGGGGCCCTGCACGGGCACGCCCGCGGCCGTCGTCAGCCCCAAACGCCGAGAGAGCTCCGACACAGGGCGGTCGTCCATGCACTCCTCCGTGAACCACACGAGCAGGCTAGCCCGCAGGCTAGCCCGCTCGCAGTTCAGCGGCAGCACGGCGGCGTGGCGCACCTGCACGTACTCGGACGTCGCCGCGCCCGACCAGTGCGCGATGGGGGGAGACAGCAGCGCGTCCTCGCCCGCCGTGAACATGGGCACCGTGACGACGCGGTCCGACCGGGCGTCGCCCGCCCCGCGCGGGCAGTACACGGCCGCCGTCGGCGCGCGACGGGAACTCTTTGGATCGGACGGGTCGGACAGCAGCACCAAGCCCTCGGCGGCGGAAAGCGCGCACGCCGACGAAGAGAAGCGCTCCACGGCCGGGATTTTGCGAGGCACGCGAACAAGACCAGACATGCTTTGAAATTGAGTTTCACATTTGAGTGGTGTTGCGGGGTGGTTACTTTGGACACTGGGTAGTTAACCTGCGAGGCGACAAGCGTTGCGATTTTTTTCCAGCAGTATAAAGGCAGACCCACAGAGACCATGTGATTGACATCTCGATTGACATCTCGATTGGCATCTCGATTGACATCTCGATTGACATCTCGATTGACTTTCAGTCAGATTGACATCTCGATTGACGTCACCGGCCACCATGCTTTCGCGACTCGCTCTCGGCGCGCTCGCGCTGGCGGCCGGGTTGAACACGGCTACGGGACAAACCGCTGGTAATCTGGGCGAAAATGGTGCTGCTAGACAAGTTCAAGCCAAAGCGTACAACGAAGCCAGGGCTGCAGAAAGCGACGATTTGTGCGCGCAGATCGACGAAGAGACACTCGTTGCACAGCGAGCTACTTGCTCCGAGGGCGCACATACTTGGAGCGTTTCGTGCGGAAAGCAGGTGGCGGTTGAAGGTGCTCCGCGCGTCTCTCGCACCTACGACCACGCAAATAACAAATGCAGCGACTGCGTAGGAGGCTACGACCCCAGCCCGGACAACGACGGCGAGTGCCGAGAGTACACACAGTGCGGAGTTCAAATTATGGACACACAGGGCAACCTTCTAAGTGAAAGTGTCTCTCGCCTCACCGGACAGTCAGTCATTGCCGACGGATCGTGCGCCCCGTGCAACACCGGCAGCTACGACCCCACCGCCGACAACGATAATGACTGCCAAGCCGGGCCCACGTGCGGGACCACAACAGACGCGGGTGGCAACACAGTAAGCCGCCTGGATGGCGCATCACCGACAACACGCGGCGGTTGTGGTGACTGTAATTACGGGCACTATGGCCCACTAGATGTAGATGATTGCACGTGCAACGTAAGGACAGCGTGCAATCTCGGGGAACCAGAGCAGTGCGCGTATTACCGAAGTGCAGAAGATTACGATGCGGGGTGCGCGCGAACGGATTCGGTATCAGGAAGATCATTCCTAATTAAGGGAGCCAGCCCCGGAACTTTTACAGCGAACTTTGATAACCATGAGATTCACGCCTTTAATTCATTGGAAGAAGCCTATGCACACTCTTGGTCGCTAGACTGTTACGCAGCCGACGGAAAACTCTCACTCTACGTGACAAAAGACTGGAAAGCAGGAAATGACATCACGTGTATGAAAAACACTGATAGTGATTCTTTTGATGCTTTCACGTACGCTGGTGGAAATGATAAATACGATGAGGACCAATCAACGACCCTCAATCGCTGGTACAGAGTGCAAGAAATCTGCGCAACTGGCTACGGGCTTTCCGTGGGCGAAACTTCTGTCGTCTGCAAGCAAAGCGTGGACTGCGTTAAAGGATTTGTGGGTCAGGCGGGCACGCAGCAGGCGGGCACGCCGGGACCAACTGATTGCGCTGCTATTGATCAATCGATAACACAGACTGTTATTACTCAGGCAAAATACGGCGGAGATGATACTTGCGATGCTACTCTTGAGACAGAGCCCTGCGCCGAAGTGGTCTGCGAAGTAGGATATAAGGGTGTCAAGAACCTCGTGCCAGTCGCCGGTGACTGCCCCGCGGACGGCGGCACGCTCGAGCAAACCATCCTCACACCAAACACTGTACTTCGAGGAGAATGCGCTACTCTCGCAACGCACGCCTGCCAACGGGGCCAAGGCTTGTATGAGGGAGTTGACTGCGTGCTAAGCGCAAGTCCGGCGGATCCTGCAGATTGCACGTCTTGCGGGCAAATAGTTACACAAGAAACAGTCACGCCAGCAGACGGCGGTAGTTGTAATCCAGGCACACACACGTGCGTTGCGGGTGACGGCCCCAACAGCAATCTTGAATGTGCCGCCCAACCATTGGCTGACACTGAAATCGCAGACGGAATGGTTTTTCCAAGAGAAAGCGATGATTTCGATCTTCCGAGATGGTTGAAAGTGACCGCCACAGATGATGCATTTGGAAGATTTAAAATTCAGATCTGCCAAACACCAAGTAACGTATGTTCAGATGCAGCCTCGGCGGACGGTGAATCTGGCGGTCCGGGTGCCGGCCACGGGTGGGCGTACAACTACTTTCCGGGTGGTTCAGGGCGCAAAGATGACACGTATTGGACCGCGACATCCGCTGCCGCCGCCGGTGCCGCTACGGGTGGTGCTGCAGGTGGTGAATGCGTTGTTGAAAAAGACACAAACGGCAATAACGTCTACTACAAGAGCTCCTGGACACTTAAACCTGGCGTTGAAGAATTGCGTGATAGTGAGAACAACCTAATTAATCCAACGTCAGACTTCGAAGATCAACTGATGTCAGCAACTTGGTTGGCTGGAACGTCACGCAAGGCGTGGCCAAAAATCACAGCTAATTCACCGCCGACAAGTACCAACGGAGTTGATTCGTATTTGAGGGTTGCTGGGGACCCAGCAAAAGGGTGCCCGGCTATTACGAAAGTCAGTGGGTGTACAAACCCTGACGCTGGTAATTACGATTCCACTGCCAACGCCGATTCTTCTTGCTGCTGGAACACCGACGCGCAGAAAGCAAATCTTGATCCGTGGGCCAGTCAATGCCCGACATGCGTCGCGTCAGATAACGCGGCCGATACGGAGCCGACAGGAACCACTGTGCCTCACAACTTTTACTGCACTAACGGCGGGACGATCGGAGGCTCCAACACGGAAGGGTGCACGTGCACATGTCCTGCTGATTGGACAGGCGACCACTGCGAAACTCCCAATACAGCTCAGCCGTGCAGCCTCCTCGAAAATGGCAATTTCTTTTTAGGTACACATAGCGGTGTAGAAGGAGACTGTCCTAATACCCTAAGTTTAAATACTGGGTGCAGTCCAGAGTGTAACACCGGTTATTATAAAGGTACTGCGTTAACATATTGTCGTAGCGATTGGGATCCAAATACGGAGCAACAGTTGCAAAAAACGACATGCATTGCAAATGCCTGTGAGAATGTTCAAAGTGCTGTACAGTATAAGACGACAGCAACAAATCAAAATGAGTGCGAAGACGACAACAACGGTTTCACTTGGGACAATACTGCAGACACAGGCAAAAAGTGTGCTAAAAGTAATAACTATCCCGCCAACGGCTATTATATGAACTGCCTTAACCAGCTCGACAGCGGAGAAACGTGCAATTCCGGGTGCAATGCCGGTTATACCACCTACGATTCTACGACGGGTGATGAGCTCGTTCACACCGATTCGGAGACTACGTGCACTGCGGGGGCGTTGACGCATAACTTTGAGTGCGACAAACCGTGCAGCACGGGTTCGTTAAGCAATTACGATTACGCGGTGGGCGATTGCGCAGCCAGTCTTCGGCAGGGTGCTACTTGTCAACCAGTGTGCGCTGATGGCTACCAAACCACAAACACCAATGCGCTTACCACGTGCGGTCTTGACGTCGACGGCGACGCAGAACTGACTCATACCCTGGTGTGCGAAAGGACACCGTGCAGCACAGGTTACGACACGGCCAACGCGGGCACTCTTCCCACTAACGCTGAAGGGTTTGACACCTGCGCCGACACTCTTGGGCAAGGCTCTACCTGTAAAGTAACTTGCGCCGCGGGCTACACCTCGTCCACCGCGACGTGCTCCATGGACGACATGGTTTTTACCGGGGCCGTGTGCGAACCAGACACTTGCGAAGTGAGACCCTGGCCAGAGAACGGTAATCGGGGCAACTGTCCCTCTGACGGCCAACTTGCACACGGTGACTCGTGCGAGCCAGGTTGCGACACGGGTTACACCGTAAGCGACTCGATTGATTGCAGCTTGGGAGACTTCACCGCGGCCACGTGCAACCCAAACGGTTGCACCGTAGAAGCCCCAACGAACGGTAATCTGGGCAACTGTAACGCTAACGGCGTCCTTGCACACGGTGCGACGTGCGCGCCAGAGTGCGACACAGGTTACACCGTAAGCGGCTCGGTTACTTGCGCCTTGGGAGAGTTCACCGCGGCCACGTGCAGCCCAGGTTGCACCGGGGTAGGACCCCCACAGAACGGTAATCGGGGCACCTGTCCCGCTAACGGCGTCCTCGCACACAGTGCGACGTGCGAGCCAACTTGCGACACGGGTTACACCTTAAGCGCCTCGTCGATTACTTGCAGCGCGGGCTCGTTCACCGCGGCCACGTGCATCCCAAAAGATTGCACCGGGGTAGGAGCCCCAGAGAACGGTAATCTGGGCAACTGTCCCACTGACGGCCAACTTGCACACGGTCACTCGTGCACGCCAGGGGGGTGCCCCTGGGGCCACATCGTAAGCGGCTCGATCACTTGCGCCTTGGGAGAGTTCACCGCGGCCACGTGCGACCCAAAACCATGTGACGCGCCTATTGCAGGACTACATGATAACCCCGAGCATTCCACGCACAGCGGGTGTTCTGGTCTAACTCACGGTGACACGTGCTCAATGAAATGCCAAACAGGGTACACTAAAATTTGGGGTACCGTACAGGATAGAAGTAAGATTCAGTCGTCTAACCCTGCAACTACGGCAACGTGCCAATCTGGCGGATTTGTTCTTGCACTCCCTTTTATTTGCGTGAAGATGGGTTGCAAGCAGACCCAATTCGCAGAGTACTACAACGCGCAAGGAACCTCTGCAAATTACGATATGGACACGGATCCGAGTAGTTGTGTGAACACTGCCTCTTTTGGTTGCACGGACGATAGTTACCTGGAGTACTACAACGCGCAAGGAATATCTGCGGGGTTTAACGTGTTCCAAGCCGGATCGTGCGTAACTGCAAAAGTAGAAGGTTGCATGGACAACACAAAAGTGGAATACTACACCACCGACGGAACGGCAGTCTCAACGGGCGCCAACTTCGACGACGGAACGTGCGGCACCGACGAAGCCCAATTAGGTTGCATGGACAATACCTACAGAGAGTTTTACGATTACGATAACACAGACGGTTTTACGCTCAAGACAGCAAATATTCCAAACGTTCAGGACGATTCTGCTTGCGTTAACACACTTCCGACAAACGCCGGTTGCATGGACTATGCTTTTTTGGAGTATGATGTTTCAAACACGATATCAGTAGAAGGCGCGTGCGCAACCAGAACAAAGGGTTGCAAGAACGATCTGTACACAGAATACGACAGCGCTTACACTGAAGACACAAACCCGACACACTGTGCAAATGTAGTACCGGTACAAGTGATTGCTTCTGATTTATTTACGAATGTGGGCGGCGGCCAAAGAGTGCTGCAATCGGCGCGAGCCACCGACGACTCAAGCAAACTCGAACAGACGTTCAAAATTTATGTTACGGATCTGGATGGAGCAAGTGCAAGCGGTGATGTACGAGATGCTGATGGTCATCAAATTGGTACATTTGATTTGCAGGTTGGTCCAAACGCGTTTTCGGTTGGTGCGTCAACCGCCAACCGCGATATCATATGGCAAATTAATAACGTATACTTTAGTGTGCTAGAGGTTAACGGTGACACTCTGTACCCTCCCAGCATACATGAGATTGCCACCTCTGTTGCATTCACGGATGGTTTTGTCACCGGTTGGCCGAGGGTTCTCGTTGCGACGACAACGGCTGACGGCCAGGACAGCCGGGACGCGCAGACTTTGGCGATACACGTCGTGAGCCTGCCTGACGGCGGCGCAAACTTCCGCGCGTACAAAACCCTGTCAGGCGGTGGCGATGATTACAGCATTCCACGAGCGTTGGTTGTAGGATCGAACAGCCTCACGGTACATGCGGTGGACTTCAACCGCGCGGTCAAGTTTCAGTTTTCTAGCGGAGACGTAGAGTTTGATCAGCTGTCCGTGGAAGATGCTCTCGGTTATCCTGTAACTCGGTTATTCGGCGCAGCAGATACGTGCACTGCGTCTACAGACTATGCTAAGGATGGCTCGGACGGCGAGTTTTACTGCATTAATGGCGGGACGATCGGAGGCAACCCCGGATCATGCACGTGCACGTCTTGCAGTACTGGGTACTATGGTGACAGCTGCCAATTAACTAATTCTGACATTGCCAGCTCTGGTGAATTCACCAGTGGTTCTGGTTCTTGGCCGTTTGTTCTCACGACTGTGAGAATAGCTGACGGCACGGCCAGCCGTATCGCGCAGAAGTTCACCATGAACGTCGTCTCGCTGCCTTCCGGAGGCGCAAACGTCCGCTCGCACGAGAAATACAGCGGTAATCAGGAAACTGACGGAACTCCACAGGCGTTGGTTGTAGGATCGAACACCTTTACGGTAGCCGCGGTGAGCGGCGTTTATGTGAATTACGATCGCACGGTCGAGTTTCAGTTTTCCAGCGGAAACGTAGTGTTTAATCAGCTGTCGGTGAATGCTCCGCAGACGTGCGCCGCAGGTAAGGCGGCTGGCAAATCATGCGGAGGTGGCTCTGTGGACGCTGCCGGCACCCCGAGCTGTGCTGGTTCGGCTTGCACCGACGCAGAGTTTGCCGATGCTAGTGGCGTGTGCTGCGCGGACACCCAGACGTGCGCCGCAGGTAAGGCGGCTGGCAAATCATGCGGAGCTGGCTCTGTGGACGCTGCCGGCACCCCGAGCTGTGCTGGTTTGACTTGCACCAATGCAGAGTTTGCCGATGCTAATGGCGTGTGCTGCGCGGACACGGCCGTCGCAGGCGGAGAGGCTGCGGTAGGCGGAGCACCCTCTGGTGAAGAGATTATTCACTCTGATGAATTCACGGATGGTACTGCCGTCGGTTGGCCGTATGTTCTCACCGCGACAACAGCAGCGGAGGGCACGGCCAGCCAAAGCGCGCAGTCGTTCACCATGAACGTTATCTCGCTGCCTTCCGGAGGCGCAAAATTCCGCGTGTACAAAACCAACGCCAACAACGTTGCCGTTCTCGGAACTCAACAGACGTTGGTTGTAGGATCGAACACCTTCGAGGTGACTGCGGTGAACTTTTACCGCGCGGTCAAGTTTCAGTTTTCGGACGGACACGTAGCATTTGATCAACTATTGGTGAACGGCGTTACAATATACCCCGCCAGTGCTCAAAATTCACATAGTTCAAGTACAGCTATCACTGACTGCGCCGGCTTTGTAGCTGGTCCCAACGCGTTTTGGCCGAAGGTTCTCGTTGCGACGACAATAGGCGACGGCGCGGCCAGCCAGGGCGCGCAGACGTTCACCATGAACGTTTTCTCGCTGCCTGCCGACGCAGAAGTCCGCGTGTACAAAACCACGGCCAACGGCGGAGACTATTCCGGAAATCCAGTGGCGTTGCAGCTAGGATCCAACACCATCACGGTGGCTAGCGTGGGCTTCGTCCGCGCGGTCAAGTTTCAGTTTTCCAGCGGAGACGTAGAGTTTGACTCTCTGACGCTGAACGGTGCTGCTGTAGCGTGTTCATCTCAACCCTCTCCTTGAGTAATATGTAACTAAAAAATATCTTTCTTTCATTCTTTTGCGTGTGACTATAACTAAAGTCGCGCGGCAAGCATGTGACGCTGTGCTGCCCGCGCTGCCATTTCTCCTATTTCATTGGATCCGCACCTCATGCTCCGTCGTTTTTCTTCCCGGGCGTTCGCGGGAACCGCGGTGCTGATCGCTTTTGCGTCGTTGCGCGTGTCTGCCGACGACTCTGGTGCTGTTTCGTCCGCCGACGAAGCCTTAGCCTACCAGTACCAGCGCGCGCAGAGCGAGTGCGCCATGACGGAGGCGCAGAGAGCCGCCGCGCAGAGCGAGCACGGCGCCGCGTGCGCGTCGTCGAATGTGTGGAGCGTGGATCCGATCTGCGCGCGCGACGCGCTGTCGGGCGGCGCGCTGTGCAGCTCGGTCAGCCTCGCCGACTGCGAAACCAAGTCGCGCGTTTTGTTGGACGGCACGCGCAAACCGTGCGTCGTGTCGGGTAGCAGCTGCGCGACGGGCGGGGACAAAACCGACTGCAGCGAGCACGACGACACCTACGACGACGTGGAAACCAACGATAGCAACAAGCGCGGATTGTGCCTTGGAAAGAGCATGTACTCGGACGACAGGTGGGCGAGCGCTGACGCTCAAACCACCATCATGGGTGAACTGGGCCCAAAATGGTTGTGCTCGTTTGGGGTCAGCGCCGACGTCGCCGCGTTTGCTAAAGATGTGGACGTCCCCTACGTGCCGCAGCTGTGGGGGGAAAACACACTCGCAAATAATTTGGATGCGTTCAAAGGCTGGGTGACCGATCAAGTCTGCAGCTCTACAGACAAGTGCTTGGTGCTGACGTTCAACGAACCGACGCTGTCCACTCAAGCAAATTTAAACATTAACGAGGCAAAAACAGCCTGGGATAGTATTGTGCAAACGCTCAAAGCTCCCGAACACAAAGACGATAGTGGGGTGGCTCTGTTCGACAAAGTGGAGCTGGCCACGCCGTGCCAAGCCAGCGCAAACGCCGTGAGGGATTGGCTTGTTCCCTTTTTGGCGTTGATCGATGCTGGCACCTACGCCTACCACTGCGTGCACCGTTACGTGGAAGGGGCGACAATGCCGAAAACCGCGGCCGAAAACGTGGCCAATTGGTTTGCCAACGTCAAAACGCACCTCGGTGACGGCGACACTCTTCCGCTGATCGTGAAGGAGTACGGCTGGAAGTCGGGTTCCCAGTCGGGTCCGGAGAACTGCGAGGGGGAGTGCATGCTCAAGTTTCAACAAAAGGTGCAAAGCATGTTTGAAGCCGACCCGCGCGTGAAGCTGTACGCGCAGTTCACGCCGGACCCCGTCCCTCAATCTGGCAAAACGGACTACTCGGTCAATTTCGGCCAGGCGAGCCGTTTGATCAACGTGAACCGCATGGGAAAGCTGTACGTGACGAATTTCGGGCAGCACTACCGCACGCTCATCGTTGGCGACAACACCGTTGCTTCCTCCGCTTTGTTTGATGACGGTCCAAATAGTAACTGGCCCAGAGTCATTACCCTGACGACCGCAGATGACGCTAACAGTAACAGCGAGCAGACGCTCGAAATCGACATCACAAGTCTACCCGTAGACGACACCAACTACCGCGTCGTCAAAACGGTGGCCAACGGCAACTGGAACAACGGCGGTGCTAAATCATTATCTCTTGGATCGAACACCATCACGGTGGCTGGAGTGGACTTTGACCGCACAGTGAAAATTCAGTTCAGCAGCGGAGACGTGGCGTTTAATTTCATACAGATAAATAGTAATATAATGTACCCGTAATTTTACTCGTGTGTGTTTCCTTACATAATTTTAGGGTATGTACGCCTGCGCAGATGCTGACCCGTTGTCGTCGGTACTTTGGCGCTCGACACTATTTTGGGCGGACCGTTATCCTTCTCCTGCTTGTGTTCTGCGGTTACAGCCCTGCTTCGGCTTTGCCTGCAACTTCTGCAGGGCCCAGCGCACGATCCTGCGCACGGCTTGCAGATTAGACGGCAGGCGTGGCGCCCAAGGCTCAAAATCGCGCACGCCGTCCACAACAGGGCACCCGCCGCGCCCAGAAGCACCCAGGGCAGCACGAGCGCGCGCTGGAGCTCGTCGTTCCTGTCTATCAGTCGCCGCGCGGTCCCCGGCAGCTGGTGCGCCAGCGACGCGCCGAGAGGGTGGGCGTTCAAGGCGTGCGCCGCCATTACCGCGACGGCGCCGGTAAAGTGAATGGTCACGGCGCAACGCGCTGCTGATCCGAACAGGCACAGCGTAAACGTGCACGCCTTGCTAGCTAACGACGCACTGCACGTCTTCGCCCTCGCCCACCACTTGGCCATCGGGCGCGAACGCGGGCTGGCGCGGCACGCCTCTTCTTCCCTCAAGCGTCTGAAGCCTGGCGTGCACGCGCTTGAGCTCAGACTCTAACTTGACGACTTTTTTCTGCAAAGCGGCTACTTTGTCCTTCAGCGAGCTGTTTTCTAGCAGCACCGACATGCCATGTGCGCCTCTTTGGTGGCCGTCGATTTGCCTCTATATAGGCTGCAGGTGGTAGACTGCGAAGGCTCGGACGCGCCAATGTCGGAGCTGCTGCTGTACGAGCATCTGGTGGACCACGCTACCACGGGAGGCGTGGCCGCGCTCATCCAGCTCAGCGAGCATCGAAGGGGAAACAGGATGATGGCGTACGCCGACGGTTTACAGCAGCTCATCGAACACCTGCGCCGGCCGGGGGCGCGGCTGCAGCAGCAACCCATGTTCGAGTGGGCGGGCATGGAGTCGCCGTGCTTTCGATTCGAGCTGCAGCGGGCCCTGCATCTCGCGCACGACAAAACCATGGCGGACGCGGACGAGCAATTCGCCGACGCAGACTACGACGCGGCGTCCAAAACCTTCGTGGCGAGCGCCCAAGTCGCCCTGCGCATGCTGGACAACCTGCAGCGCTGGACAGCCATCTCCCCGGAGCTTCGCAGAGCACCCCCGTTTCACGCGGAGTATGTTCTGTCGCTGGTGGCCAAAGCCAAGTGCCGCGCGCACCACGCGCTGTTCACCAAGGGCTACGCGGACGAGAGCACCGGCGTGGAGACGTGGAAGCACGGCCGCGTGAAGGGCGACATGCGCACCATTTTGCAGCACGGCGAGGCGGCCACGCGGTACTGCATGACGGCCGCGTTGCTGTGGCCGCGAGAGGCTGCTAACGGCCGCATGACGACCGCGCCGGGTGATTTCGAGACGAAAATGGTGCAAGCGTACCACAGGGCGGCCAGCTACTGCGCCCCAAACTTCCAAGAGAGACTGGACCACGCCGCGGCGTGCGCCGACGCTTTCGAGGACTGCAAAGAAGTGCTCGAGCTGAACGACAGGTTGTACTACTTGACGGCGAAGGAAGCCGCCTCGCCGGCGCTCATTCCCGTAAAGCGTTTGCTGACCGCCAAGTAATGTATATAATAGTATGTGTACGTTTCGATTCATCTTTCTATGTCTTTATGTATTTTTTTATATGTTGTGTGCGTTGTGTGTGCCGCGCACAATTTTAATCCTCGTCCTCCTCGTCGTCCATCAGCTCGTCGCGGCGACGGCGCTTCGCCTCTCGCTCTGCCTGCTGTTCCATCCTGCGCTTGTTGTCTCGCTGGTCGAGCATGCGATGGACTGCGGCGGCGGACGCAAACTCGTCCACGTCGCTGTGGCCGCTTTCGTCGTCGTTGTTGATCATCTCGGCGTTTAGTTGGCGCTGCTCCTCTCGCTCTGCGTCGCTGTCCATCTCCTCGTCGTTGCCGTCGTTGGCGTCTGCCTCCAGCTCCAAGAAAGCGGCGGCGCCGTTGCGCCTGCGCCTTTTTCTGCTGCGTTGATCAGCCGCAGCGGAATCTTCGGCAGGCTCTGCAGCTATGGCGGCAACGGCGCTCGCCGCGCTGTTCTGAGATGCTGGAACGGGTTGCACAGGCACCGGCGTGTCGTCGTTCTCATCGTCGCTGCCACTGCTGTCACTGCTGTCGCCGCTGGATCCGCTGCCACTGCTGTCGCCGCTGTCACCGCTGGATCCGCTGTCACCGCTGGATCCGCTGTCACCGCTGGATCCGCCGAAGCCATCACCGGCAAGATCCGCGTTTGCTGCGCCGCCAGGCGCGCCTTCTTGGTGATTCGGCGCAGCATTCGGGTCTGCGACGTCTTCTTGGTCGTCTGTTGCCGGTGGATCATTGAAATCGTCGTCCAGCATGTTCTCGTCTTGGTCCGAATCGTCGTCCTCCAGATGCTCATCTTCTTGCTGCACAAAGGCGTCTGGATCGTAGTTGCCGAAATCTCCGCTGTCGATTTCGTCTTCGGAGTCGGAGTCGCTGGATTCAAAGTCCGAACCGTCGTCCAAGTTGGCCATCGACTGCTGCCTTCCTTTCTTGATTGTCTGCACGATGTTGATGTGCGGATGATGTCCGGCTAGACCAGACATGGGAATGTTGAACCTCAGAATGGATCCGTCCGGAAAGTCAGCACGCCACTCCTCGTAGAATATGCGTTTCTTCTGCCTCATGAGAGCCTCGCGCCTTTTTTTCTCGCTCGACTTGCGTTTCCAGTCGTCGTTGGGGCGGTATCGCGCAAAATCCATCGTACCGCCTTCGCGCGTCAAATCGAGATACCGACGAAAGTAAGCCTCCGTGTTCTTATTCTGCTGCAGAGGCAAGTTGCTGTACTGGTTCTGCTCGGCCATGGCCACGGCGTAGTTGTCTCCCATGGACACGCATCCCGTGAAGGCATGCGTGGCGCCGCCTCCCAGAATGGTGGCTTCGCGCTTGTCATCGTCTTTGATGGGGATGATGCTCGTGCCTCCGTGGTCAAGCACGTCGCCGTTGATCCAGGTAGGCGGCATGACTTTGTGGAAAATAGCGTAGGGCTGGTGCCCTGGGCGCAGATCAGTCGCCACGTCGTCGCACGTCTGCCCGCGCACGCCCTCCACCGTCTGCTCGTACTTCGACTTCATTCTGCGGCGAATTCGCGCCACGCCCGCGCCGCCCGCCGCGCCGCCCGCCGCGCCGCCCGCCGCGCCTCCACACGCGCCTCCGCACGCGCCTCCGCACGCGC
>Ga0213863_10000507_pt1 | contig 29719 bp, 30 predicted proteins | sample PICome_8_FD_160128 | JGI IMG/M metagenome (GOLD analysis project Ga0213863, IMG submission 160128) | Coastal seawater microbial communities near Pivers Island, North Carolina, United States - PICO497 | ecosystem: Environmental > Aquatic > Marine > Coastal | place: USA: North Carolina... | reverse complement strand
AAGAAATGAAAATAGTGTTGGGTTTTCATCGGCCGCTTGTGTTTCTAAGACACTCCAATTAATTGTTCTTGAGTCCAAGCGAGGGGGTGTTCCTGTTTTCAAGCGCCCAAGCGGTAATCCAAAACTGTCTAATCTCCTAGCCAGCGGTATCGCTGGTTTGTCACCCATGCGCCCACCTGGTCGACTTACGTTCCCTATGTGTATAATACCCCTAAGAAATGTACCTGTTGTTAAAACAACAGTACGAGCTTGTACTTCGGTTTTATCAGACAAAATTACACCGGTGACTTTTTCTTTTTTCATCATTAAGTCGGATACTTCAGATTCAATAATATCCAACCCATCAAGACCAATAAATTCGTTCTGCATTGCAGATCGATATAGAGCTCTATCAGCTTGAGTTCTTGGACCCTGCACAGCTGGGCCCTTTTTTCTATTTAACAGCCGAAATTGTATACCAGCCTTATCAGCAATGCGCCCCATTAATCCGTCAAGAGCATCAATCTCGCGTACCAAATGCCCTTTTCCTAAACCACCGATGGCAGGATTACATGACATTTCTCCAATAGTACTAAATTTATGTGTGATAAGGGCCGTTTTTGCTCCCACCCTCCAAGCTGCATGCGCTGCATCTGCACCCGCATGACCACCACCTATTACAATTACATCATATTGTTTCACGTGAAACACCCACAAAGAATAAACATTAATTTCCTTTATAGTTCAAACCACCTATTAAGTGGAAGAGCTGAATTAACAAACGTCAAACTTATATATTACTACTTGCCCAAACAAAAACTTGAGAATATTTCATCAAGCAAATCTTCAACACCTACAGACCCAATTAATGAGCTTAGTGTTTGTATTCCTTGATGAAGTTCAGAAGATGCAAGCTCTGAGAGCTCTAAATTATCTTCAATGAGTAATTTTCCAGCATCCAAAAATCTCTGTGCTTTTATCATAGATATTCTATGTCTTTCCCTCGTGGCGGTTTGAGCGCCTATAGACAAGCGGCTCAATTTATCAGATATTTCTTTTAATAAAGAATCTAATCCTTCACCTGATTTTCCAGATATAGCTAATATATCTGATTTATTTAGCAAGTCTGATTTTCCAATTACCACAATATCATTTTCTTCTGGGTTTAGTTTTAGGTCGTTAGGCTCTCCACTGTGGGTAATAAATAGTCTTAGGTCTGCATTTTTTGCTCTTAGCTTTGCTCTATCAACGCCAATTTGTTCAATCTTATCAGTAGTTTCTCTTATTCCTGCTGTATCCAATAAGGTTACAGCAAAACCACTTATATCCATTTTTACTTCGATAACATCGCGAGTTGTTCCTGCCATATCAGATGTAATTGCTGCATCTCTACCCGCCAGAGCATTAAGAAGGGTTGATTTACCTATGTTTGGTGGACCAACTATTGCTATCTCAAAACCCTCTCTTATTCTTTCTGCAGCAAAAGAACCTTTTATTTCAGATTTTATATCAGATTGGGTCTTATTGATTAAACCTAAGACTTCTGGGGTAACATCAGTTGGTATATCCTCATCAGCGAAATCAATTGTAGCCTCAATAAGACTTACTGCCCGTATTAGATCTTTTCTCCACTCTTGCACCTTAGAGGACAGGGCGCCATCCATAGATCTTATTGCTAGACGGCGCTGTGCTTCTGTTTCTGATTCTATCAGATCTGCAAGGCCCTCAACCTGTGTTAAATCTAAATTCCCGTTTTCAAGGGCCCTTCTTGTGAATTCGCCTGGATCTGCAATGCGAAAATTTTTAATGTTGCTCAATGTTTGTAATATATAGGTGACAACTGCTGTACTACCATGACAGTGTATTTCAACTGTCTCATCACCTGTAAAGCTTGCTTTTTCCTTAAAGGTTAATATTAAGACTTCATCAATAATATTGTCGTCTGCATCATAAATTTTTCTTAAGCATTTATTATCCACAGGTAGTGTATTTTTCAAAAGCTTTTCAATAGAAAAAATAGAATTTTTTCCAGACACCCTTATAACAGAAACACCAGCCCTTCCCTTTGCGCTGGCAAGGGCAAAGATAATGTCATTCATTTATAACCCTTTGGTTTATAATAAAATTTACGTATTCATAGAGTCGAAGAATTCAGAATTTGACTTTGTCGCTTTTAATTTCCCAAGTAAAAATTCTACTGCATCTGTCGTACCCATAGGATTTAAAATTCTGCGCAAAACAAATGTTTTTGCTAAGTCTGTTGGATCTACCAATAATTCTTCTTTTCTTGTACCAGATTTAAGTATGTCAATCGCCGGGAATACACGCTTATCAGCTACCTTGCGATCTAGCACAACTTCTGAGTTGCCCGTTCCTTTAAATTCTTCAAAGATAACTTCATCCATTCTTGATCCAGTTTCTATTAAAGCAGTTGCTATTATTGTTAATGAACCACCTTCTTCAATATTTCTTGCGGCACCAAAAAAGCGTTTTGGGCGCTGTAAGGCATTGGCATCAACACCACCTGTAAGAACCTTGCCAGAAGAGGGTACAACAGTGTTAAACGCTCTTCCTAATCGTGTAATGGAGTCAAGTAATATAACTACATCACGACCGTGCTCTACAAGCCGTTTGGCTTTCTCAATTGCCATTTCTGATACAGCAACGTGGCGTGTTGCAGGTTCATCAAAAGTAGAAGATATTACCTCTCCTTTAACTGACCTCTGCATATCCGTAACCTCTTCAGGTCTTTCATCAATTAATAAAACTATAAGAAAACACTCGGGGTGATTAGCTTCTAATGATTTTGCTATATTTTGTAATATAACGGTCTTACCTGTTCTTGGGGGTGCGACTATTAAGGATCTTTGTCCTTTTCCTATCGGCGATACTAGATCAATAAGTCTTGCTGTTTTATCTTTAATTGTTGGGTCTTCTATTTCCATTTTAAGACGGTCATTTGGATACAAAGGTGTTAAATTATCAAAATGTACCTTATGTTTTGATGCTTCTGGATCGGAAAAGTTTATTTGTGTTACCTTTGTCATTGCAAAGTAACGCTCACCTTCTTCTGGTTGAGAAATCCACCCCTCAACTGTATCACCTGTTCTCAATGAATGTTTTCTTATCATTTGTGGTGATACATATATGTCTTCTGGACCCGGTAAATAATTTGCCTGTGGTGATCTTAAAAAACCAAACCCATCAGACATCACTTCCATAACTCCATCTCCGGAGACTTCAGCACCTTCTTCAGATTTTTCTTTTAGAATAGCGAACATCATTTCGCCTTTACGCATAGTTGATGCATTTTCAATTTCTAAAATTTCAGCAATTTTTAATAAATCAGCGGCTGTTTTTTCTTTTAATTCTGATAAATTTACTTTTTCTGTTTCCATGATTTTAACCACAAATGGGTACCTAAAAATTTAGGTGTTTGATTTTAATAATTTTTTGGCTGCAATCTATAATAGTGTGGGTCACTAGATTGTTTAAATATTTGATATTTTAATTACACTAAATTGTCAAATTTAAAAAGGTCTTACTACAACCATTATTATTATTAATATCATTAAAATCGTAGGTACTTCATTTAGGTAACGGTATTGTTTACCTGAGTATTTGTAGGTACCTTTTTCTAATAACTTTTGTTGTTTAGATAGAAAACCATGAAAACCACTCATTAGAATTACTGAAATAAGTTTTATCCAAATCCAACCAGCTGACCAATCAATTATGTTTGGTGTTAAAAGTAGTAAAACACCAAACACCCAAGTTGTAATCATTGCAGGATTCATTATTCGCTTCAGTAATAAATATTCCCACTTCACAATGGTTTTTTCTGCATTTAAATGCTCAGAGTTTGTTTCTACATGATAAACGAATAATCTAGGTAAATACAAAAGTCCTGCCATCCATGAAATTACAGCAATTAAATGTATTACTTTTGTCCAAGGATAAAATGCATTTAATATATCCATTATATAATTCCATTAATAAATTAATTTATAATTACTATAATATATATTTTAAGAAAGAATAGATGTTTGTAGTATAGCTTGTGGAAAGTGGGGATTAAATTATATCCCAATATATATTCACAATAAATAATAAATAATAAATGTATAAAAACTTATCCACAAATAAGGGATAAGTCTCTAAATAATTGATATCATTGTATTAAAAATGTGAATAAAATATTAATAGTTTATAATAAAAATAGAAGGATAGTTTATCCACAGAAATAAATAAAATTAAATATTCTTATCCATAGGTAATAAGATGTTAGAATTTTCTGAAGAGTGTTAATTGTTTATTTAATTTATTAAAAATGTGTTAGTAACCAATATTTAAACACATATTATCCACAAATAGTTAACAAGTAATTATAAAAACATTATAGGCGTATTGTGAAACAAAAAATTATATTAGCATCAGAATCCTCAGCACGTAAAAATTTATTGCAACAAGCAGGTGTTCATTTTAAATGTGTAGCAGCAAGAATTGACGAGGATGCAATTAAAAACTCACTTCATAGTGAGGGAGCTAAACCTAACGAAATTGTAGATACATTAGCTGAATACAAAGCATTAAGAGTAGCAAATAATTTTCCAAATGATATAGTAATTGGTAGTGATCAAATCTTGGTATGTAATAGTATTATATTGTCAAAAGTACGCACTTTCGACGAAGCAAAAAAAACGTTAAATTTCTTAAAAGGTAAATCCCACCAATTATTATCAGCAGCAGTAATATATGAAAATAATAAACCTGTTTGGAGAACAGTATCAAGGGCACAATTATTCATGAGAGATTTTTCCGATAGTTATTTAGACGAATATATAAACACTTCAAATGAAAACATTTTATCTTCTGTTGGTTGTTATTTATTAGAAGATAAAGGTATTGGATTATTTAATAGAATACAGGGTGATTATTTTACAATATTAGGTTTTCCATTATTAGAAGTATTAAATTTTTTACGTACCCGTGAGATATTAAAGTCATGATTAAAGCTGGTGTTGTTGGGTGGCCAATTGAACAAAGTAAATCCCCAATAATACATAATTATTGGCTTGATAAATATAATATTAATGGATCATATAAAAAAATTAGCCTAAGCCCTGAAAACTTTAAGCTTGGAATTAAACGCTTAATAAATGATGGATATGCTGGTCTAAATATTACTGTGCCACATAAAGAAATGGCGCTAGAGATTTCATCAAACTCGACAGAAAGAGCAAAAAAAATCGGTGCGGCAAATACACTTATATTTAATAAAGGTAAAATTTATGCTGATAACACAGATGGAATAGGTTTTCTTAATAATCTAACTCAGTTGGCACCAGATTGGAAAGCCGACCTAGGTCCTGCAGTAGTTCTGGGTGCTGGAGGTGCGTCTAGGTCGATAGTATATTCGCTTTTGAATGAAGGGGCGCCAAAAGTTATTCTTACCAACAGAACATATGAAAGAGCAAAAAAATTAGCCAATATATTTGGTGAAAAAGTTTTAGTTATTAATTGGAAAAATATAAACAAACATATATCTGGAGTTAATACTTTGGTAAATACAACCACTCTTGGGATGGTGGGATCAAGCAACCTTGAAATTGATTTATCAACGTTGAGCTCAAACACACTGGTAACAGATATTGTTTACAATCCGTTAAAAACACCTCTCTTAGAAAATGCTAATAGAATTGGTTGTAAAACAGTTGATGGGCTTGGAATGCTATTACATCAAGCTGTCCCTGGATTTAAGGGGTGGTTTGGTGTCGAACCAAAAGTTGATAGTGCGTTAAGAGATAGAGTTTTATTAGAACTATGAAGAAAACATTTATTTTAGGATTAACGGGTTCCATTGGTATGGGTAAAACCACTACAGCCGAAATATTTCGGGATCTATCAATAGCAGTATGGGATGCAGATGCTGCCGTACATGAATTGTACACAAGCGACTCGGAAACAATTGAAAAAATATTTGAAATATTTCCAGAGTGTGTATCTAGTGCCGGGGTTGATAGAAACCTATTAAGTAATAAACTCCAAAAAAATAACTCTTTATTTTCTGAGATTGAAAATATTGTCCATCCAGCAATAAGAGAACACCGACTAGCGTTCATCGAGGCATGCAACGAATCAAAACAAAAATTAGCTGTTGTAGACATACCTCTTTTATTTGAAACAAACGCCAATGATTGGCTTGATGCTGTATTGGTGGTCACTACAGATCAAGAAAACCAACGAAAAAGGGTTATGTCTCGTAGTGGTATGAATGAAAAAATATTTAATATGATTTCAGAGCGACAAATGCCTGACCATGAAAAGAAAAAAAAGGCGGACTATATAATTGAAACAAAATCTATCGCTCACGTACAGTTTGAAGTTCAAAATTTAATCAAAAAATTAATAGGTAGCATATAATATGCGTGAAATTGTTTGGGATACTGAAACAACGGGATTTGACCCACTAGCGGGTGACAGGATTGTAGAAATTGGTGCTGTTGAGTTAAATCAACATTTACCTACAGGCCGTGTTTATCATCAATATGTTAACCCAGAAAGAGATATGCCAGCAGGTGCATTTGAGGTACACGGGCTTTCTATAAGTTTTCTAAAAGATTTTCCTACCTTTAGGGATATTGCATCTGAATTTATAGATTTCGTTGGTGACGCAACATTAATTGCACACAATGCAAAATTTGATATGAAGTTTATAAACGCCGAATTAAAAAAAGCAGGTTTACCTGAAGTTCCATTAAATCAATCTTTAGATACACTTGAAATAGCAAGAAAAAAATTTCCTGGCGCACAAAATTCACTCGACGCGCTGTGTCGCCGGTTTAATATAGACAACTCTGGACGTCAAAAACATGGCGCTCTATTGGATAGTGAAATATTAGCTGAAGTTTATCTTGAGTTGGTTGGTGGCAGGCAGCCAGACTTCTCTCTTAGCTTGGTCGGACAAACAAACTCTAATAATTATGTAGACAATTCTACAGGTACATTACTAAGGCCAAATAAGTTAAAAAGTTTAATTACTGATAGCGAAAAAGAAGCACACAATGATTTTATTAAATCATTGGGCACATCTGCTATGTGGAATAAAAAATAAATAGTCTTTATAAAAGTGTTACGTTTATTAATTTACAGTTGCTTTTTCTGCGGCCTGCCTTTGTAATTCATTTCGATAAAGTGCCATGAAATCAATGGGGTCAACATTAAGTGGGGGATATCCGCCATCAGCTGTCGTATTTCTAACTATTTGTCTAACAAATGGAAATAGCATCCTTGGGCACTCAATCATCAAAAAAGGATGTAGTTGTTCTTCTGGTACATTCTCAACATGAAAAACACCTGCGTAATCAATCTCTAATAGAAAAACTTTATTTTCTTTAGAATCAGCATTGACCGTGAGTTTCAGTATTACCTCGTAATTATCGCTATCACCTTTTCTAGCATCAAGGTTTACTTGGACATTTATTTCAGGTGATGATGAATCCCCAAGGTTTTTTTGAGCCGCAATATTTTCAAACGATAGGTCTCGAATATATTGGTGCAAACACTTCATGGTTGGCGCTTTTGGTGGTATTTGTTTTTCTTCTTTTTCAGCCATAGCTTAACTCCGTATAGTATCGGAAATTCGTCTAACAATTATTGTCTTAAGTAACAATCATTCATTAGTGTTTTGATTAATTTAGTCAGATTTTTTTATTTCATCATCAACAACAGTATAATCGGCATCATATATATTTGTTTCATCCACAGGCTTTGTTTCTGCCTTGTTGAAAGTGTTAATTTTATTTGCAAACTTTGCTGCACCCAAATTTATTAAAAAAGATCTAAACTGTGGAACTAATAATAAAATTCCAAATGCATCAGTAAAAAAACCAGGAGTAAGTAAAAATACACCAGATATTAAAATCATAGCACCATGTATTATTTGTTTCATCGGGTTCTGACCTAATTGGATAGAGCTTTGTAATGTACCAAGCGCTGATAAACCTTGAGATTTTAATAACGTTGTTCCAATCAGTGCTGTAAGAAGTACTATTGCTAGTGTGGGATATAATCCTATTGCTCCTCCAATTTGTATAAACAATGCAATTTCAATAATTGGTATTGCAATAAATATTATAAGCATAAACATTTTGTATCCTCATTAATTGCGCAGTCTTCTAGTGGACTATCGTCCTTGGGTGAACTAGATATGTGATAAATGCAATTATTACCAGTATTATATTAGAGGTTTGATATGAGTAACCCAATGATCCAACTTGTTATTTTAGGCGTTATTGCGCTATTCGTTCTATTACGTTTGCGAAGTGTACTTGGTACACGTTCAGGATTTGAACCTACAAACGTACCCAAGCCTACATTCCAAAAAGAAAAAAAAGATTTAGCTGAAAATGATAATAAAGTTGATAGAGATATAGCTGACTACGTATTGGTGGATAGCTCTTCCGGAAAAGCACTATCACAAATGAAAAAAGCAGAGCCAAATTTTTTGGTCACTGAATTCATCCAAGGTGCAGGACAAGCATATGAAATGATATTAATAGCATTTGAAGAAGGTGATAGAGATGGTTTGCGTCCATTTCTTGCCGATGATGTTTATGATAGTTTTGATGCAGTGATATCTGAACGAGAAAAAGCACAATTAAACATTGATGCTACATTTATTGGGCTAAGAGAAATTAAATTAACGTCTGCTGAATATGATTGGCGTGCAAAAGAAGGTGAAATTACATTAAGCTTAGTTGCTGAACTTACAACAGTTGTAAAAGATGTTAACGGTAAAGTAATTGAGGGTGATAAAAACACCATTAAAAAACAAAAAGACACTTGGACATTTGCTCGAATAATGGGAAGTGATAATCCGAACTGGACATTAGTGGCAACGGGTGAATAATAAAATTTATTAGGTTGTATTTATAGTTTAGGGAAATAATTAAGTGGTTAAAAAAACGCCTAAGTCTGTTAGTCAAGAAGACCTAGAGGTTTGGAAAAAAATCACCATTCAATTAAAGCGCAATAAGCCAGAAGTATTGATAAAAAAAAATATTTCTGGGCTTAAGATAAAAAAATCAAGTAAATCACTTCCAAAAGCTCCAGAACTAAAGCCGTTTATAATTGGTGAAAAAGTTTTAAAAAAAGAAAAAATAATTCTTCCAAATTTTCATGAAGATAACAAAATAAATTCTCCAAATATGGATAAAAAAAACTTTAAGAAATTAGTTAAAGGTAAAATGGAAATTGAAGGAACAATAGATTTACATGGCTTAACCGCAGACCAAGCAAAAATAAAACTAATTACATTTATAAATCATTCTTATTCCCTAGGAAAAAGATTAATTATAGTTATTACTGGAAAAGGTAAGCACAAGGGATTTGATGAATTTCAAAGGCCAATTAATGGTGTCTTGAGACAGAATCTACCAGAATGGTTAAGTGGGCCCTCAGTTTCTAATAAGGTTTTACAGGTCACACAAGCACAACCAAAACATGGAGGAGCTGGTGCTTTTTACGTTTATTTGAGACGCCAAAGATAGAACTTAAAGAACATATCTTGATAAATCATTGCTACGAGCCAATTCACCTAAATGTTTTTCAACAAATTTTGCATTTACTTTTATTGCTTCACCTGATCGATCTGGTGCAGTAAAACTAAGTTCCTCAAATACCCGCTCAATTATTGTATGTAATCTACGAGCACCAATGTTTTCAATACTTTCATTAACCTCTGCTGCTATTTTTGCTAAAGCAGCAATACCATCTTTAGTAAAGGTAACATCAACATTTTCTGTAGCCATAAGTGCAGAATATTGACGTGTTAAAGCGTTATCTGTTTCTGTAAGTATTCTAACAAAATCTTTTTCAGTAAGGGCCCTCAACTCTACTCTAATAGGTAACCGACCCTGTAGTTCTGGTAGTAAATCCGATGGCTTTGCTATGTGAAACGCTCCAGATGCAATAAATAAAATATGATCTGTTTTTACTGATCCATGTTTAGTAGAGACAGTTGTACCCTCAATTAATGGCAGTAAATCACGTTGAACACCTTCACGAGATACATCACCACCACGAGCATCGGTTTTTGCACAAACTTTATCAATTTCATCAAGGAAAACAATTCCACTTGTTTCAACTGCGTTAATAGCTTCTTTTGTTACGGCGTCCTGGTCAACAAGTTTATCAGCCTCTTCATCAATCAAAATTTTATAACTATCTGCAATTTTGATTTTACGTTTGATAGTTCTTCCACCCATAGCCTTGCCAAATATTTCACCGATATTCATCATCCCCATTCCTGGTTGACCTGGTATATCTACCATTCCTCCCATTGGGTTTGTTGTATCAGCTAAGTCCAGTTCTATTTCTTTATCATCGAGCAAACCATCGCGTAATTTTTTCCTAAACATTTCACGAGTTTGTTCTCTTGCATCTGATCCACATAGAGCATCTAAAACACGATTTTCTGCATTACTATATGCGCCAGCATTTACTTTTTCGCGCTTATTTTCCTTTACCATAACGATTGCACTATCTACTAGATCTCGAACAATTTGTTCCACATCGCGACCGACATATCCGACTTCTGTAAATTTTGTTGCTTCAACTTTAAGAAATGGTGCATTTGCCAATTTAGCTAAGCGTCGACTTATTTCTGTTTTTCCGACGCCAGTTGGGCCAATCATTAGTATATTTTTGGGATATACTTCATCTCTGATATCGTCACTTAATTGGTTTCTTCTCCATCTATTACGAAGGGCAACTGCAACAGATCTTTTTGCATCATTTTGTCCTATAATAAAACGATCTAATTCCGATACGATCTCACGAGGTGTTAAATTTGTCATTTAGATATTTTTTCTACTGTCATGTTGCCATTTGTATATACACAGATTTCTGCTGCTATAGATAAAGACTTACGTGCTATTGTTTCTGCATCTTGATCACTATCAATCAATGCACGAGCAGCTGCTAATGCAAAATTACCACCTGAACCGATTGAGGCTATACCATGCTCAGGCTCCAATACGTCACCGGCACCAGTTATAACGAATATGTCAGAGCCATCAGTAACAATTAGCATTGCCTCTAGGTTTCTGAGATATTTATCCATTCGCCAATCTTTAGCCAATGAGATAGATGCTTTGGCTAATTGTCCAGGGGAAGCCTCTAGTTTTGCTTCTAATCGCTCAAGAAGTGTGAAAGCGTCTGCTGTAGATCCTGCAAAACCACATATAATGTCATGACCTCCAGGAGATATTCGGCGTACTTTTCTTGCTGATCCCTTAATGACCGTATTACCAAGACTTACTTGACCATCACCAGCAATTACAACCTCACCATTCTTTTTAACACCTATTATAGTTGTTCCATGCCAACCTGGAAATGTTTTTTGTTCCATAATAATATTCTTTTCATAATAGTTGAGAAGATTATTTCTAATTAATGAACAAGGATCAAGTAATAAAAAATCATCTATGTAGATTTCAGTGTAGTTTAGAAAGAGGTAGTATGTTTAACAAAACATACTACCTAAAATAACAAATACAAAATCAATCTAATTTACGCTCAATTTCTTCAGTTTCAAAGATTTCAATTACGTCACCAACACGAATATCTTCATAATTTTCGAAAGCCATACCACATTCTTGACCCATATGAACGTCTTTAACTTCATCTTTGAAGCGCTTAAGTGTTTTTAATCTACCCTCATGAATTACTACATCATCGCGTAACAATCTAACACCAGCTGCACGACGAGCTAAGCCTTCAGTCACCTCACAGCCACCGATTTTACCCACACCAGTAATTTTAAAGACTTCTTTAATTTTTGCATAACCAATGAAAGTTTCTCTTACTTCAGCAGAAAGTAACCCAGATGCTGCTGCCTTAATATCATCAACTAAGTCATAAATTATGGAATAGTATCTTAGTTCTACACCCTTTTGGTTTGCAGAAGCTCGAGCGGGCGCGTTTGCCCTAACATTAAACCCTATAATAGGTGCACCTGAAGCTTCAGCTAAAGTTACGTCAGACTCAGTAATAGCCCCAACACCCGAATGGAGGACACTTACCCTAACTTCTTCATTTCCAATTTTCTCCATTGCTTGAACTATAGCTTCTGTGGATCCTTGGACATCCGCCTTCACCACTATAGGTAGAACCGAAACATTTTGATCGGCTTTGGCTTTGGCCATTAACTGATCAAGAGTTGTAGCAGACCCTGCTGTTGCTTTTTTATCCTTAGCGGCTTGTAATCGATAATCTGCAATCTCACGTGCTTCAGCTTCAGACGTAACTACATTTAAGACATCGCCAGCGGCGGGTGTGCCGTTTAAGCCTAAAACCTCAACAGGAACAGATGGTTTAGCTTCTGTTACTGTCTTGCCTTGATCATTAATTAATGCTCTTACTTTACCCCATTGCTCACCAACAACAAAAATATCTCCTTTGCGAAGCGTACCGTTTTTAACTAATACAGTAGCAACTGGACCACGACCTGTATCTAATTTAGCTTCAATTACTGCTCCATGTGCGGCACGATCTGGATTTGCCTTTAATTCGAGTAACTCTGATTGTAACGCAATAGCTTCTAATAGCTCATCTAATCCTGTACCTTTCAGTGCAGAAATTTCAACATCTTGAACTTCGCCAGACATAGCCTCAACAATTACTGAGTGTTGTAAAAGATCAGTCCGAACGCGCATTGGATCAGCAGCCTCATGGTCCATTTTATTAATGGCAACAATTAAGGGTACATCTGCGGCTTTTGCATGTGCTATCGCTTCGATTGTTTGAGGCATTACACCATCGTTTGCCGCTACAACTAAAACAACTATGTCGGTAACTTGAGCTCCTCGCGCCCTCATTGATGTAAATGCAGCGTGGCCAGGGGTATCTAAAAATGACAATAAGGTGCCATTGTCTGTAGTTATTTGGTAAGCACCAATATGCTGTGTTATTCCACCAGCCTCACCAGATACTACATTAGTTTTGCGAAGAGCATCTAATACGGATGTTTTCCCATGATCAACATGTCCCATTATAGTAACAACAGGAGCTCGTGGTTTTAGATCATCAACACTGTCCTCAGTCAATTTTATAGCGTCTTCAACGTCAGCATCAGAAACACGAACTACTTTATGTCCAAACTCTTCAACAATTAATTCAGCTGTATCTGCATCAATAGTTTGATTTTGTGTGGCCATAATTCCATTTGTCATTAACGCTTTTACAACGGCCGCTGTTTTTTCAGCCATTCGGTTTGCTAATTCTTGAACAGTAATTGCTTCTGGAACCTGAACGTCTCGTACAACCTTCTCGCGTTCACCCATGTTCTCAGCCGCCATTTTGCGGCGTTCGCGATCTTGTTTTCTTTTTATAGATGCAAGAGATCTTTGCCTATTTCCACCACCACCAAGTGCTTGATTTATAGTAAGTTTACCTGATCTACGCCTATCATCCCCACCTTTTTGATTACGTGGCTGTGGTTTGTTTTCTTTTTTAGGCGCGGCGTCTCTTTTAGGGGTTATACGATCTCCAGCTTCTGCTTTTAAAGCAGCTGCTTGAGATGCAGCAGGATCATCCGCTGGTGTAGCTTTTTCAACTTTTATCTTTTTTGGTGTATCTGTAGGTTTCTTTTTATCTTCTAAAATTTCACGTGCTTTTTCAGCACGCTCTTTTTCAGCACGCTCTTTTTCATCCCTGATGCGCCGTCTTTCAGCTCTTTCGGCCTCACGTGTCTTTGTTTCTGCATCTTCACGGGCTTTTCTGTCATTCTCTTGAGCAGCAGCAGCCATTAAAGCTTTTTTTCTTCTATCAAGCTCTAAATCAGATACGCCAGCAGGACGTGGTCCACCAGAAGCATCTGCGCCACCTTTTCCAGGTACTATTACACGTTTCCTTTTTTTCTCAACAACAACAGATTTACTGCGTCCATGTGAAAAGCTTTGTTTTACGTGCCCTGGTCCAGAACTATTGCGCAGTCCTAATGGTTTTTTTTCGTCACTCATTCGTAATCACCTTTCTGTGCTGAATGTATCAGCTTTTGTCCAATTTGCGAATACCTGCAAGTCGAGTAGCTTCACAGCGGACTTTTTTCATAAGTCCACCGCCTGTTAGCGCCGCGTGTATCGCATAGTCTCGTCCAAATGCCAAACCCAATTCTTTTTGAGTTAAGCAGTTAAAATATACATTTTTTCCTTCAGGAGATCTAAGCTTCCCCAATTGCTTTTCTGAGCCATCACTTGCCTGAATCAAGAGTTGTGCTTTTCCAGAAATTAAAGCACCCTTAACAACCTCAAACCCACTAACCACTTGACCACTTCTACGAGCAAGCGAAATAGTTTCGATTACTTTTTTTACTAGTAAACTTTCTACTAATGCAAAAAGGTTATCTGGTATTTTGGCTTGCTTTTTTGCCCCACGTGAAAATAAATTTTTATTAATAGCTTCTAATAAAGCACTAGATTTAGCACTAACCCAAATCCCTCGACCTGGGAGTTTTTCTGATAAATCAGGAGTAACTACGCCAACAGGGCAAAGAACAAAACGAATAAGTTCTTCTTTTGGATGTGAACTGCCAAGCGCAATACATTTACGCTCTGGGTCACTGTTTCGTTTTGTTTGAATTCCTCTTGTCACAAGATAAACCTAAGACCTGAAACATCAGGTCTCAGCCCCTTCTAAATCGGTTTCAGCGTTTGCAGCTTCGGCTGCAGCAGCATCTTCAGCTAGCTGTTCCTCAGTCACCCAACCTATTTGAAGTCGAGCGCGCATGATCATGTCTTGGGCTTCTTGGATGTTAACCTCAAAACTTTCTAAAACACCTTCATCTTTATGACGCTCACCATCAACAGTAGTATAACCTCCTGCCAATTCCCAGTCTGCGCAAGTTGCAAAATCTTCCAATGATTTTACATCATCCTTTCCTAAAGCTACTAACATTTGTGGAGATAACCCCTCAAAATCAATCAAATCTTGGGTAACACCTAATTCACGGGCTTCTGCAATAGATTTTGAATTAATTTCATCTAAGCTCTCCCGAGCCCGAGCTTGCAGTTCATCAACAGTATCTTGGTCAAAACCTTCAATGACAAGCAATTCATCGGTTTCTACATACGCAACTTCTTCTAAGCTTGAAAAGCCTTCTGAAACCAATAATTGAGCCACAACTTCATCAACATTCATTGTATCCATAAATAATTGTGATCGTTCTTCAAATTCTTTTTGGCGACGTTCTGATTCATCAGTTTCCGTCATAATATCTATGTCTAAACCAGTTAATTGAGACGCTAATCTTACATTCTGACCTCGACGTCCAATCGCAAGAGACAGTTGTTCATCAGGAACTACAACTTCAATACGTTCAGCATCTTCATCAAGTACTACTTTTGACACCTCCGCAGGTTGTAGTGCGTTAACCAAGAAAGTTGGTGCGTCTTCATTCCATGGAATAATATCAATTTTTTCACCACCCAATTCATTTACTACAGCTTGAACTCTTGAACCCCTCATGCCGACGCAGGCACCCACAGGATCTATTGAGCTGTCAAAAGATATAACACCAATTTTTGCCCTTGACCCAGGATCTCGGGCAACAGCTTTTATTTCAATTATACCATCATAAATTTCTGGAACTTCCATTTTGAATAATTCAGCCATAAATTCTGGTGCAGTTCTAGAAAGAAAAATCTGAGGTCCACGCATCTCAGAGCGCACTTCTTTAATAAATGCACGAATTCTGTCACCGTTACGAAACATTTCACGATTAACAAGCTGATCACGTCGACACACAGCTTCGCCTCGGCCAACATCTACAATTACGTTTCCGTATTCTACACGCTTTACCAAACCGTTTATTATTTCACCTTGACGATCTTTAAATTCTTCATATTGACGATCCCTCTCAGCCTCGCGAACTTTTTGTAATATTACTTGTTTAGCTGATTGAGCGCCGATACGGCCAAAATCCATTGGGGGTAATTTGTCAATTATTAAATCACCCACGGAAGGATTGTCTTTGTGTGCCTTAGCTTCTTCAACGGTCATTTCAGTATACATGTTTTCAGCTTCAGAACCCTCAACAACAACTCGCACACGTGTCATTTCTAGTTCACCTGATTTTCTGTCAATAAAAGCACGAATATCAAGCTCTGCACCATATTTTGATTTAGCTGCCTTCGCATAAGATTCTTCCATAGCCTGTAAAACTAAATCAGGATCAATCATTTTTTCTCGAGCAACTGAGTCTGCAATTTGTAAAAGCTCAAGTCGGTTAGCGCTAGTAATAGCCATGGGTTATTCCTCTTCTGTTTCTATGTCGTCGAAATCACTTTCAACTATATTCGAACGGCCTTTTTGGGAAGCGGCCACTAATTCATCAGTCAAAACTAATTTTGCATCTGACAACCATTCAAAATCCAAACCAATTGTTCCTTGAGAGATTTCAATAAGTATATCATTACCCTCAATGCCGCGTGATAAGCCTTTGAAGCGACGCTGGCCATCAATTAATTCAGATGTTTCTACTTTTATTTCAAAGCCATCCCAAGCTTGAAAATCTTTTAATCTGGTAAGAGGTCTATCCATGCCCGGACTAGAAACTTCCAAAGCATATTCAGCCTCAATGGGATCTTCTACATCTAATATTGCACTTATTTCTGTAGATATTTTTGAGCAATCATTAACATCAATACCACCATTTGGTTTATCTGCCATGATTTGTAGGGTTGTTGTTTTACCTGACATCAACCGAATACGTACAAGTTCATAACCTAAATCTTCAATTACTGGCTGAACGATGCTTGCCATGCGTTTATCTACAGCTGATTTTGCAATTAAATCTGACATTTTTCTCACATAAAAAAACGGGCTCACGGCCCGTCGTAAATTTCGATGGAAGGTTAGGGTTGGAAGCCAACCTTTCCGGTATAAATATGCATTTACAGAGATAAATTGATAAGTGCAAGCAGATTCGATTTATCAACCCAATTCATTTTTTTTGATAAATGCTACGATTTAACATAAAAGCTAATTAAATTAAAATTATATTAACTGAAAGAACACTATGGAAAACAATATTTCAAAATTTTTTTACTTAACAGGACTTTCAATTATGATTGTTTGGATTCTATTTATAGGTCAATCAATATTATTGCCAATTATATTAGGTATTTTAACTGTGTATATTTTGTTAACAGCCTCTGCTACTATAGCAAGGTGGCCAATGATGAATTATTTTCCAAAATTTATACATCGTTTAATTGTTTTGCTAATTTTCATTTTTATTGTCGCATTAATTTCACTTATGATATCAAATAATATCGAACATACATTACAGCAGTTACCAATTTATCAAACAAATTTACAAATAGTTTTTGATAAACTAACTGATAGTTTTGGTTTAAATAACTTGCCATCTTTAAACAGTATAATAGAAAACTGGTGGAGCAGTGTTAACCTTCAAGCATTTGCTCTGCGGGCACTCGGATCTATATCTTCAGTGGGATCTGTTTTGTTTATGGCGGCACTTTATGCTGGATTTTTATTTACTGAAACAAATAATTTCAAAGGTAAGATTTCAAAAGCTTTGGGCAATGACGCATCACAAGCCTTAGAGATATTATCAAAGGTTAATAATAAAATTGGTGTTTATTTAACAATTAAGACAATTATCAACATAATACTGGCTTTTATTTCATTTTTAATAATGTGGGCACTTGGTATTGATAGTGCTGTTTTTTGGGCTGTTATGATAGGTTTTTTGAATTATATACCATATGTTGGTTCAGCAATTGGGGTTGGGTTTCCTGTGGGATTAACTTTAGCGCAATTTGGTTCTCTACAATGGGCTTTGTTGGCTCTAGTCTTATTAATGGCAGTTCAAACATATGTCGGTAATATACTTGAGCCAAGAATGATTGGAAAATCAGTAAACCTTTCTAGTTTTGTAGTTTTAGTAGCGTTAGTATTCTGGACAACTATATGGGGGCTGCCAGGAGCTATTCTTTCAATTCCATTAACATCAGTTTTAGTGATTTTGCTAGCAGAGAACCCATCAACTAAACCATTAGCAATCATGTTTACATCAGATGGTGATTTATAGATGGATCGATTGGCAGAAATGGAAATTTTTGTAGCTGTTATTGACAGTGGAGGCTTTACTGAGGCTGCTAATAGGTTAAGGCTTTCAAAATCTTCTGTCTCAAAACATATTGCAAGTTTAGAAGCTAGACTTGGAGTAACACTATTAAATCGTACAACAAGAAATGTAAGCGCTACAGAAATTGGCATTAATTATTATCAGAATTGCATAAGGTTTCTTGAACAAATTCAAGATGCTGATTTATCTGTTAAGGTAATGCAAACAGAAGCTCAGGGGATGTTAAAGCTATCTGCATCAAATGATTTTGGATCAAATCATTTGATGAATTGTATTACACCATTCATTAAAAAACACCCAAAAATAAAAATCAATATGACTTTAGATAACCGTTTTGTAGACCTTGTTTCTGAAGGCTTTGATTTAGCAGTTAGAATTGGTAATTTATCTGATAGTTCAATGAAAGCAAAAAAAATAGCAAATACAAAGCTAGGAATAGTTGCGTCTCACAGCTATTTAAAACGCAATGGTATTCCAAAAAATATTAATGACTTATCAAATCATCAGTTACTTAATTATTCTTTCGATAGTAGAAATAAATTTTGGAGGATACCTGGACTTGATGGTGAAGAGCGCCAAATCCGCGGAAAAAATAGTTTAACTGTAAATGATGGAAGGTCCTTGATGATGGCCGCCGAAGCTGGATTAGGTTTGGCTTACTTACCATGTTTTATTTATGGGGAAAAAATAAAAGATGGCTCACTCCAAAAAGTTTTAACTGATTTAAAGTTACCTGAATTAGGTGTATATGTAGTCTACCCCTCATTAGACCACATCCCTCCAAAACTTCGAGTTTTTATTGATTATTTAAGTGCGCACTTTAAAAACTATGGCAATGAAGCTTGGTGATTATAACTTAATCCTATAGTGATAATTACCAAGCTTTGTCATTCTTAAATGTTGATAAAGGCTTTTAGCTGGAAGATTATTATGAACGGTAATAACCGCTAAATAATCTGCACCATTCGTAGCTGCCCAGCCAGCTATTTGCTGCATGATTTTTTTACCAAAACCTTGTCTTTGTTTTACTTTCGTAACTTCAAGCGCATGGACCATTGCTATAGAATTATAAATAGCCACGAATGCAACTGCGGTGTTATCAATCGTAACATAAGACTTTAATACTTTTGCCCGGTTCATTACATTTAGGCGTTTTTCATTAATTCCAGCATTGAACCATAAGGCTTTCATTTTTTCGTTTGGTGCTACATGAAATTCACCATCAAATGTTTTATCTAGCCGCTCAATTGGTGAGCCAAGCAATATAGATGGATCGATTAATTTATATCCTAATTTATGCAATTTATAATCTAAATTTTCATCCCCTTTTCTAATCATGAATAATTTATTTTGATTAATATTCTCCATTAAACTTTCAGCAATTTCAATTTTTGCATTGGGATTAACTTTTATTGTAGCAGATACTCTTTTGCCACCATCACCTCCATTTTTAATAAGCCAACCATTCTGCAATTGATTTGATACAGATGGCCAAGTTAAATCAATTACATCATAAAACTCTTTGATGCTTGGTCTCATTGTAATTTAAATGCAGCTCTAACTTCAGACTCAACGGCTGAGATTAGGGCGCTTTTTGTAGACCTTATAACAATATTTGCACCATGTTTATTCTCTTCATAAAATGGATATGAGCCAATAGATACATCAGGAAATTTATTTGCAATTACTCCCAATGGTTCTGCTATGTGGCTTTCTGGCAAATCAACTCTAATGCTTGAACTTATCATTTCTGCACCTTTTTTCAATTTAGGTAACAACCAATCAATCATACAATTAAACACACTTGGCACTCCAGCCATGACATGTACATTTTCCATTGAAAAACCAGGAGCTTTTGAAATCATATTTTCTATTAAATGTGCACCATATGGTATTCTAGCCATACGCAAACGAGCAGGAGTAAGGTCCTCAATTCCATTTTCATAATTCGTGGCTAAAATGTTTTTTGCATCATCGCGAATGCCAATTTGAACATTAAATGCAGCAGCTATACAATCTGCAGTTATATCATCATGAGTTGGGCCTATGCCCCCACTTGTAAAAACGTGATCATATTTTGCCCGTGTTGCATTCACAGCAGCTATAATTTCTGTAGATTTGTCTGATATTACCCTCACTTCTAGTAAGTTTATTCCATGAACGCTAAGCTTCCCTGCTAGATTGAACATATTTGCATCTCTTGTTCGCCCAGATAAAATTTCATCACCTATTACGATCATTGCAGCTGTTGGGTTGGTCATTTATATATTCCTTATGAAATTTGAAAGCCCCCTGATTAAGGGTACCCTAGTAAAGAGATATAAGCGTTTTTTAGCAGACGTCACGTTAGAAAATGGATCAATTGTGACTGCGCATGTAGCTAATCCAGGCTCTATGTTAGAGTTAGCCAAGCCAGGGTCAACAGTTTGGTTAGAAATTAATGATGATCCAAAAAGAAAATTAAAATATTCATGGAAGTTAATTGAAACCAATAAAACTTTTATAGGTGTGGACACTCATTACGCTAACAAAATAATTAAAGAGGCTTTAGATAACAATGTTTTTGGTTTGAATTATGAAAGTTATGAAACAGAAATAAAATATGGAGAAAACTCTCGAATAGACTTTTTACTTTATTTTAAACAAGCACCCAAAATGTTTTTAGAAGTAAAAAGTGTTACGTTATCAAGAGAAGCCGGTCTGGCTGAATTTCCCGACAGTAAAACACTTCGTGGAGCTAAACATATGAATGAATTAACTGAAATGGTAAAAAAAGGTTTTCAGTCAACCATACTATTTTTAGTACAGCGCTCTGATATAGATTTATTTAAAATAGCTGGAGATATTGATCCAAATTATCAAGAGTCCTACAATAATGCGATTAAACAAGGTGTGCGGGTTTTGTGTTATGATTGTGTTATATCTAAAGAAGGTATTACAATTGGTAAAAGACTAGACTTGGCAAATGCGAGTAATTCTGCTTAACCAAAAGAAATAGAAACAAGGTAAATATTGTGAATATTAAACCCAGATTAAATGCAGATGGTATTACTATCCATACTCCTGAAGAATTTGACGGAATGAGAAAATCTGGAGCATTGGCCGCTGAAATATTAGACATGATAACTGAGCATGTTGTTCCAGGTGTGACAACTGATGCATTGGATAAACTTATACATGATTATATGATTGATGCTGGAGCAATACCTGCAACACTTGGGTATAGGGGCTATACAAAATCATCTTGTATTTCCCTTAATCATGTTGTTTGCCACGGAATACCATCTGACAAAAAATTAAAAGATGGAGACATTCTTAATATAGATGTTACTTGCATTTTAGATGGATGGTTTGGTGATACATCACGTATGTATGTATGTGGTAAATTATCAAGAAAAGCAGAAAGATTAATTGATATAACTCATACTGCATTAATGATTGGAATTGACCAAGTAAAACCAGGAAATACTTTTGGTGATATTGGAGCAGCCATTCAAGCATATGTCGAGGCTCAGAGATGCTCTGTTGTGCGCGATTTTTGTGGTCATGGATTGGGTAGAGTATTTCATTCTGCCCCTAATGTTGTGCATTTTGGCCGCTGGGGTACTGGAGCGGTTTTAGAGGAGGGCATGTTTTTTACGATTGAGCCAATGGTAAACTTAGGCAAACCACAGACAAAAATATTGGCGGATGATTGGACAGCGGTTACCAAAGATAAATCATTATCAGCACAATTTGAGCATTCCATTGGTGTCACATCAAACGGATGCGAAATTTTTACAAGCTCACCATCCAATAAGTTCTATCCAACTTGGATTTAATGTTATTTTAGTGCGCCATGACAATGCTTGTACTTCTTACCTGACTCACATAAACACTTATCGTTTCGACTTAAAGGCGGCCAAGTTTTCGGATCATTTTTGTCAATTTTAGGAGCTTTTGGTGCTTCTAATTGAATATCAATTCCATAAGCTTCTTTTACGCGTGCTTTTATTTCTTTGACGCCCATACCTTGGCTTAGAGCGGTTTGAATTTGCTGTTGTAAAGCAGCCATTTGTTGTTCTGGAGTTTGAGGCTGTAAACGAGACATTTGTCTTGTAATATCAGTTCTTAACCCTTCTAACATAGACTCAAAAAGTTCAAATGACTCTGTTTTATATTCGTTTAAAGGATCACGATTTGCATATCCACGCATTCCAACAACTGATCTGAGGTGTTCTAAGGTAATGAGATGTTCTCTCCATTTCTGGTCTATTGTACCCAACAAAAGTTGTTTTTCAGCTGATTTAATATTTTCTGATCCAATGCCTTCAATTTTTTTAACCATTTCAGCATCGCCTGCTTCACGAAGTCGATCAATAATATCCTCATCATCAATTCCTTCTTCATCAGCCCATTTAGTTATTGGTAAATCTAATCCAAGGGTTTCTTTAACTGATTGTGCAAGCCCTTGAATATTCCATTGGTCAGGATAGGATTTTGCAGGTATTGCCTCATCAACTAAATCCTCAATCACTTCATCGCGCATGTCTTTTACTGTATTCGATAAGTCGCTAGACTTCATGATTTCTAGTCTTTGCTCAAAGATTGCCTTACGTTGATCGTTCATTACATCATCAAACTTTAATAGTTGTTTTCTAACGTCAAAATTTTGGCCTTCTACTTTCGCTTGGGCTCGTTCTAAAGATTTATTAACCCAAGGGTGTATAATGGCTTCACCCTCATCCATACCTAATTTACCAAGAACTGCGTCTAACTTTTCTGATCCGAAAATTCTCATTAAATCATCTTCTAAAGATAAGAAAAATGCAGATCTTCCAGGATCACCTTGGCGCCCAGATCTACCACGCAATTGATTATCAATACGGCGACTTTCATGTCGCTCTGTAGCAAGAACAAACAAACCACCGGCATCTAAAGCAACCTTTTTTGCATTATTGATTTCTTCAGTGATAGTTTTTCGTATTTCAACCGGGTCAGATTTTTTTGTTGCTTTATCTAATGCAGCAGAAATGCGCATCTCAACATTTCCCCCTAATTGTATATCTGTTCCCCTACCAGCCATGTTGGTAGCGATTGTCACAGCGCTTGGAACACCAGCATCGGCTATGATTGATGCTTCTTGTTCATGAAAACGAGCATTAAGTATTTTATGAGATATACCTGTCTTTGAAAGCTTTTCAAAAGATTCTGAATAACTTTTAAATTTATCTTTTTCTTCTAATTTCTTTGCTTCATTAGACTGCGTTAATAATTTTTCAGATATATTTTTTAATAGTTTTTTATCATTTAAAAGTTGAGATAAGTACTCAGATTTATCAATTGATGTAGTTCCAACTAAAATCGGCTGTTTGTTAGAATGTGCTTTGCCAATTTCCTCAACAATTGCAGTAAATTTTTCAGTAGCTGTTCGGTATATTGCATCATGATCATCTTGGCGAGCGATAGGTTTGTTAGTAGGGACTTCAACTACACCTAAGCCATATATTTCAGAAAACTCTTCAGCTTCTGTTAAAGCAGTTCCTGTCATGCCAGCTAGTTTGTCATAGAGCCTGAAGTAATTTTGAAATGTTACAGACGCTAAAGTTACATTCTCAGCTTTAATATCAACGTTTTCTTTAGCCTCTATTGCTTGGTGTAAACCATCAGACATTCTGCGGCCTGACATCATCCTGCCTGTAAACTCATCAATGAGAACAACTTCATTATTTTTTACTATATAATCTTTATCGCGGCTGAAAAGAGTATGAGCGCGTAAACCTTGATTTATGTGATGAACGAGAGATGTACTCTCTGGATCATATAGAGATTGTCCTTCAGGTAATAATTTTAGTTCAAGTAAACGCTTTTCTACAAATTCATTTCCTTCATCTGTAAGAGATGAAGAACGAGATTTTTCGTCTAAATCATAATGATTGCTTTGTAATTCAGGAATTAATGCATCAATTGATTTATATAGTTCTGTTCTATCTTCGGCTGGACCAGAAATTATAAGTGGGGTTCTTGCTTCATCTATCAAAATGCTGTCAACTTCATCGACTATAGCAAAGTAATGGTCTCTTTGTGCCATTTGTTTTAAATCTGATTTCATATTATCTCGAAGATAGTCAAAACCCAATTCATTGTTTGTTGCGTAAGTTATATCACATGCATATGCAGCTAATTTAGTGTCTTCTTCCATGTCGGGCACAACAATGCCTGTCGTCATTCCTAGGAAGGTATATACTTTACCCATCCACTCTGCGTCGCGTGAAGCGAGATAATCATTAACCGTTACGACATGAACTCCCCTTCCCGTTAATGCATTTAAATATACAGGAAAAACACCAACTAATGTTTTACCTTCGCCAGTTTTCATTTCTGAAATATTTCCTTGGTGTAAAAATATCCCACCCATTAATTGTGTATCATATGCACGCAAGCCTAATGCTCTAAAAGCTGCTTCTCGGGCATTAGCAAACACTTCTGGTAAAAGTTGATCTAAAGTCTCACCTTCAGAAAGCCTTTTTTTAAATTCATTAGTTTTATCTTTGATTTGCTGGTCGCTGAGTGCTTGATAATCACTCTCAAGTGAATTTATTGAAGATACTAAAGGTAAAGCAGCCTTAATCTTTTTGTCATTTGGCGACCCAAATATTTTTCTTGCTGCTTTTGTTAATCCGAGCATTACTATTATTCCTAACTTACGCCTAAAAACCATAGGCAAAACCGATACGTAATTAAGTTTAGTTTCTTTTTACTGCTCTTGCCGGACTAACTAAAGCCACTTAATAAGATCACAAAGAAAGAGACTCCTTATAAAACGTGAGAAAAAACATGTAAGCAGGTGTTTCAGAACTGTCAACGCCGGCTTATCAAATGGTATATATTTATATTATGTGATTTTGTATAAACGGATAAATTTAAATGAGTTTTATTACTGAATTAAGGATTGAATTTTGAAAAATGAAAAATCAATAGCTCAACTGGAGGTAGAGCTTGCTGAGTTAAAGAAAAAGTATATGGCAAAAGATATTTCTCCATTAGCGCCAAAAAATGGATTTCCGAAATTACCTAAAATTAAAGGTATTCGGCTTGCATCAGTTGCAGCAAATATTAAATATGCTGATCGTGACGATGTTATGTTAATGGAATGTGCTGCTGGTAGTTCAATTGCAGGTGTGTTTACTCGGTCAAGTACACGATCTGCAAGTGTATTAGATTGCCAAAATAAGTTAGTAAATCGATCAGATAAAACCGCAGCAGCGATAATAGTTAATTCAGGTAACTCAAATGCATTTACGGGAACACACGGTGAGGTATCTGTACAAAATATCTGTGCGTCTATTTCCAGTGAAATGAATATTCCACTTAATTCTATATTTTCGGCATCAACAGGAGTTATTGGAGAAAAATTACCACATGAAAAAATTATTAATAAAATCGAAGAGTTAAATTCAAAATTAAGCGAATATTCGTTAGAGTCTGCCGCTCGAGCTATTATGACTACAGATACTTTTCCAAAAGGCGCATACAGCTCATTTTCTATTAACGGTTCAAATGTCAACATTTCTGGATTTGCAAAAGGCTCAGGGATGATAGCACCTGATATGGCGACAATGCTAGTTTACATAATGACAGATGTTTCAATTAAAAGAAATATTTTGCAAAATATTTTGACTAAGTTAAATGAAAAAACTTTTAATTGCATAACTGTAGACAGTGACACATCAACATCAGATAGCTTGATGGTAATAGCAACTGGACAATCAAAGACTGAAACTATTGTAGATGAGTTTAGTGATGAAGCGCTCAAATTTACTGAAGAATTGAATTCAGTTATGTTGAGTTTAGCTAAACAAGTGGTGCGAGATGGAGAGGGCGCAACAAAATTTTTAGAAGTTGAAGTAAGGGGGGCTGTATCTGATATTTCAGCAAAAACAGTTGCATTAGCAATTGCTAATTCACCACTTATAAAAACAGCAGTCGCTGGTGAAGATCCAAATTGGGGAAGGGTTGTTATGGGCGTAGGTAAATCAGGCGAACCTGCTGATCGTGACAAAATTTCTATTTGGTTTGGAAATATATTGGTGGCTGAACAGGGCTGGGTTGCTTCAAGTTATAGAGAAGATTTAGGTCAAAATTATATGAAAAACCAAGAATTAAAAATAATAGTAGATTTAGCGATTGGTGATGGAAGTGCTACAGTATGGACTTGTGATTTAACACACCAATATATTGCAATAAATGCTGATTATAGATCATGAAAATTATACTAGTTTCTGCTGTTGCGCTTATTGATCGAGATGGACGAGTATTATTAGCAAAAAGACCAGAAGGTAAGGTAATGGCTGGCTTGTGGGAATTTCCGGGAGGTAAAGTTGAGCCAATGGAAACACCAGAAATTGCATTAATTCGTGAATTAAAAGAAGAAATAGGAATTGATACTTGGTCTAGCTGTCTTGCGCCTTTAACTTTTGCTAGCCACAGTTATGAAGATTTTCATTTATTAATGCCAGTATTTGTTTGTAGGAAATGGAAAGGTATCATAACACCGCAAGAGGGCCAAGAATTGGCTTGGGTTGAGCCAAGAAAACTACGTGACTATCCCATGCCTGCAGCAGATGTCCCACTTATAGCAGCATTGCGTGATTTTTTATAACCCAAACAGAGCAAATTTAATTGAATGGTTATTTTATCCAGCCAGCCAATTCATTCTTTAAAATTCCCATCATCATTTTGATATGATCAGCGCTATCATTTAAACATTCAATATACGTAAATGTCTCACCACCGGCCTCTTCAAAGCTTTCGTAAATTTCTTCATTTATTTCTTCTAAAGTTTCCACACAATCAGACGAAAAAGCAGGTGACATTATTGCTATATTCTTTTGCCCGCCTTCTGCTAGGCGCGCAACTTCTTCTACAGTATATGGCTGTAGCCATTTTTCAGGTCCAAATTTTGACTGAAAAGTGGTTTTTATATCTGTGTCATTCCAACCGAGTGCTTCTTTGAGCAATCGTGTCGTTTTTTGGCATTGGCAATGGTAAGGGTCGCCTTCCATCAAGTAACGAACTGGCACACCATGATATGAGCAAACTAATATATCGGGTTTTTTTTCTAGAGATGCATATTTTTCTTTAACTGAATTTGCTAATGCGTTTATATATAACGGATTGTCAAAATATGCAGGAACTGTACGGATTGAAGGTTGCCAATTCATCTTCATCAAAGTTCTAAACGCTTCATCATTTGCCGTTGCTGTAGTTGGGCCGGCATATTGTGGGTAAAGTGGAAAAAAGACAATCTTTTCTACGCCTTGATCTTTTAATTTTTTTATGACGCTTTCTGTAGATGGATTGCCATACCTCATTGCAAAATCGACGATAACATCGCTGCCATAAATTTTTTCGACTTCTTTTTTTACAGCGTTTGACTGAAGTCTGGTAGTTGTAAGTAACGGACTTTCATTTAATTCATTATTCCATATTGATCGGTATGCTTCGCCTGATGAGAACGGCCTTCTAGTTAAAATTATTCCTTGCAGCAAGGGTTGCCAAAGCCAAGATGAGTAATCAACCACTCTTTTATCTGACAAGAATTGCGATAGATATCTACGCATAGACCAATAATCGGTGGCATCTGGCGTTCCTAAGTTTGCAAGAATAACACCTATTTTAGCAGGCTTTATTTTTGGGTGGTCAGGTGGGATATTCATAATTTTTCCTGCTATTTGTATTTTTACTACACATAGATTTGATTTTTTTTAAATCAATCTTTTTCTAGCTTATTCTCTACAGTTCTTAATGCATCGGCAAGTCGTACCTTTGCCGTACCAGGCATTAATGGTTTTTGTTGATTTGAAGATGGAGCCCAGCCAGTTAGAAAAATTAATTCAAATGTTGCAACTATTCTGCCGTCACTATTACTAAAATTATCAAAATATTGTTTGGATATTTCATCCAATAACTTTTTTGACATCATTGTTTTTTTACGATTTGAAATAATATTAGTTTCTGCCATTCCCCTTAGATCATGCATCAGATTTATTGGTGTTTTGTAACTAACATTAAACTTCATACTATCTGCAACTGGTAGCGCTAATCCCGCACGTTGTAATAAACCTCCAAGATCTCGTATTTCTCCCATTGGTGCAATGCGAGGCGATATCCCATTTGAAACAGCACTCTCAGCATATGCACAAGCAACTCTCAATTCTGAAAGAGTTTGGCCCCCAAAAAATATGGATATTATAAGCCCATCAGGCACCAGCGCTCGATTCATTTGTATCAACTGCCCCAGTAGATCATTTGACCAATGCATACCCATAGCATGTATAATTAAGTCGTATTTGTTCTCTTTAAAGTTTATTATTTCATCATCATTAATACATGTTGCATCGAGATTGAGGTCTAGGGCCCAACTTTCTGCTCTAAACCCGATTATGGCAATTTTTTTAAAATCACGTTTAATTTCTGAAAGACGCTCTTTTATTTCTACAATAGCCTTATCATGTATAAACCATGCATTTTTGTTTGTACGATTTCTATGAAATTTTAACATAGCACGATTAAATAGTATTGGTGGTATAGTCATGTATATTCATTGCCTATTTAATAGAAACTAAGGTTTCATCATATTCATAATATTTTATATAAAATAAATAAAAAAAAATATATATTATAATTAGTTTAAATATTGTGATTTGAATAAATTAAATAGAAATGTTAGCTCAATTGTATTGGATATTTTAATGAATACACGCAAATTAATCTCGGAGGAGATTTATGAATAAAGTCGAAATTTATACTGGAAATTTTTGTGGCTTTTGCACTGCAGCAAAACGTTTACTTAACAAGAAAGGCGCCTCTTTTTCAGAAATTAATATCCATGATAACAAAGAAAAACGTGCAGAAATGATTCAACGATCTAATGGCGGAAGAACAGTTCCTCAAGTGTTTATTAACAATATACATGTAGGTGGCTGCGATGAATTATATGATCTAGAAAGTATGGGTAATCTAGACAAGTTGTTGATAGCATAATGAATGAAGGGTCAAATGAAGATTTAATCACAGTATCTTTATTTTCAGAAGTTTTAGCATCTGAGCAGTTAATGCGAGGGCGCCTTTCTAGAGCTCTTCCTAAAGGTATGGAGCTTTCACACTTTGTAATGCTAAATTACTTAAGTTGGCAAAATAAAGAGCGTAGCCCTGCAGAGCTTGCGCGCACTTTTAATTTAACAAAAGGTGCGTTAACGAATACATTAAGTAAATTGGAAAAATATGGATATATTCATATACGCCCTGACTGGGATGATGCGCGAAAAAAATTAGTTTTGATATCTAATGCTGGTGATCGAGCAAGAGATGAATCTGTTTTAGCTATTACGCCTGTTTTAGAAGATGTTATGTCTAAATTAAATAAAAATAAATTGAGAGATGGTTTAAGGTTCTTACGTGAACTTCGTGAGGCACTCGATTGAACATAGTTTATTTGCAGAAAATCTGACTATGAATTTATACTAGCTGTTACATAATTTACTGATAAATCCTGATTTGAAATTGCCCAGCTCCATTTTAACG
>Ga0213863_10000504_pt1 | contig 29817 bp, 43 predicted proteins | sample PICome_8_FD_160128 | JGI IMG/M metagenome (GOLD analysis project Ga0213863, IMG submission 160128) | Coastal seawater microbial communities near Pivers Island, North Carolina, United States - PICO497 | ecosystem: Environmental > Aquatic > Marine > Coastal | place: USA: North Carolina... | reverse complement strand
GCACTTTTTCGAACCGATCTTGAGATCACCCGCCTTGTCTACAGAAACGAGTACTGGAGTCATTGTTTAATAGATGTTGAGAAAATAATATAACAACGTCAATCAGGTTTTGCAGTTGGGGGGGGGGCATTGTCGATCAGTTTCATTTACGATTTCGGGACACATTCGATGGAATGGAGGGACACGATCTCAAGGCTCGCATCGAGAACTGACCGAGTACCCATTCAGCACCATCTTGTTCGGAACACGCAGTTCCACCGTGTGCTGCTGCCCGTGTCACGTTATATGTTTGATACCATTGACATGTTCCCGATATAAACCCACCTCCAATCTTCGTCATTCGTCCAACAGGTTCACTCCATCCACCTACACAGTTGACAGGGCAGGCACTCGTCGCGGGGCAACTTTTAGAACTGTTAGCTGGGCACGCTGCACCGGTAGAGTTGGGCGTCACTGTCGTGATCCACTTTTTAGTTAGGGTATTCGCGGCTGTGCCGCATGCGGTTGGACATGCGGGGTCCTCGTGGTATCCCTGACAATTTATGGGACAGGGATCCTGAGCGGGACAATCCTTCGTGGATGGCGCTGGACACACCGTTCCAGTACCAGCGGGCCAAATCGTCGTGATCCAATTATTATTAATCTGTCCTCCACTGTATCCACAGTGGGAAGGACACACTGGATCTTGCCAGTATCCAGAACAGTTCACCGGGCACGCTTCGATACTTCCACAATTTCGAGTTTCGGTCGTATCATGAGCCGGTAAAGTACACGTCCCACCGTGTGCAGCCTCTTTTGTTCTTGTAAACGTTCTCGATTGTGAAGGTTGTCTACCACACTCGCCTTCACAAAGACCCCATCCATCACCTGTACCCCAAGTTCCTTCACAATTGACTGGTGCGGGTGGACCCTTACACGTTTCCCATTCTACGAGACGCTTTTCACCCGTACAGTTTTCAGCTTCGAGAGCCAATTTAAAAAGTTCTTGCCATCCCGTCTCATCGTATCCAACTGGATCGGCTTTATCCTCTTTGCTCTTGACACAGCCGTTGGCACTCGTTTGCCATGTCGTCTGATACACACACACGGGTGGTGGTGGTATTTCTGGGGGGCATTCAACAAAGCATGCCGAGCCATAGTTTTTGGTACACGACCCATTACCCCTCGCGGGAACGAAATCGGAAGCATTTTCGTCGAGAGTCTTTTCTAACATTCCCTGTCCACAACGCTCAGCGGTTCCGTCGAGAACGATACCATCCCTCTTACATTCCCCACCAAACCAAGTGTCACCTTGGCATGGAACATCACACTCGACTTCACATGCACGCATTTCTGTTGGACACTTACCTTCCATACCGATCGCAGCTACGTATCCCGCAGCTTCTGGGTCGAGAACCCATTCTTCTTCACCTTCTCCGCAATTACCCGGAGTACCATCCAGAAGGAATCCGTCACGGGAACACTCAGTCTTCTTTACCCATATGTCACCTGAACAATCAACGGGTTCTATACCGGAAAACACTTTCGTTCCATCCTCCTGAGTAATCACCGTCGCATTTTTTTGTGGGTCCGATTCCCGTGTATCCCTATAAAGAAGATATGCAACGGCACCCAATAAAACTAAAACTAAAATGAAAGTGAGTGCACCCATCCCGGATCCATGTGACCTGTATGCGTACATACCGCTATCTTATTATTAAAAGAGAAATATTTCTAATCGCTAAGTTCCTGGAGTCTCATCATCGTACCGGTTGTCATGAACTCATCAATCTTGGCACAGATGGAGGGACCGAAACCCATGATGTTCTTGACATCTTCACCGCGAGTGACTTCGTAGTCAAGTTCGCGAAGCTTCTCCTCAGCTCGCCAATAGGCTTCCGCCTTGTGATGGTTTGGCTCGAGGTTTCCAAGCTTGAGGAAGCACTCGGCGAGGCTGGTGTTGCTCCCTCCCTTGAGAAAATCATCAATCTTCTTGGCGATGGACTTTCCAATACCGGGTAGCTTCATAGCTTCATCACCAGATGTAATCTCATACGGAAGCTTGTAAACCGCGGATGCAGCGTTCGTGTACGCCTTACGCTTGTACACATCAGATTCATACCCAGCTGTGTTCATGAGCATGATGTAGATATCGTTGTTGTAGGACATGAAGTAATCGTCGTCGTCGTCGTTTGAAGCGACAGACTCCTCATAATCAGAGTCCTGTTCCTCGAGGAACTCGTCAATCTTAGAGGCGATAGACTTCCCAATACCCTTGAGGTCGAGGAGGTCTTCACCACTCAGGACCTCATAGTCGAGGTCGGCGACAACTTCCGCACCTCGACGGTAGGCGATAGACTTGAAGCGGTCGTTGGCACTCTCAGAAAGTGCGATGAGATACTCGACAAGATCGGCATTATCGTCAGTCACGACTCGAATAGTCTTGTCGGTGACACGTGCGGTCTTCTGGTAGAGAGAATCGTTGAGCTTGTTGAGGGCAGCAACTCGCTCTTCTTCAGACTTTCGGTAGAGTTCCTTGAGTTGCACAATCTTGGTGTGAGACTCTTCGTTGAGCTTCTCGAGCTTGAGGATGTAATCGGTGATGGTAGTGGAGTTCATCTTTGTTAGATATGAGTGAATACCTTTTAAGTAAGTTGTGTCGACTTAGGTGTTTAAAGATAAAAAATATGTATAATTAAAGATGATTTCATCACTCACACAAATGCATTTCACGCGTCCACGTGTCGTGGTTCGTGCCAAAAAGGACGATTTTGTAGCTCCAACCGAGGCTCCAGGTGAAGGGAGGCGTCGACCACCTTCTTACGATGAACCCAAGAAAGCCGAGGTGGCACACCCCATCAAGGAACTCATCAAAAAGTTTTTCAAAATCGAGGAGATCGATTACGACAAGTTTCGTGAAAATGACAAGTGGGCTATTCGTCCGGGCAAAAACAAGAAGGATAAAGAGTAGAAAAGTTAAATACTAAAATATGTCTTTTGCACTCACCTTCTCTGTCCCACCTACACGAAATGTTAAAACTCGGGTGTTTACAGATCCTGCTCAGTACGACATAGAAATTAACGCAGCTCGCGGGTTTAGTAAACCATTAACTACCCGTGCGCGTCCACCGATGACACAAGTTATGGAAGATTTTTCTGATCTTAATGAAGCCTCTCAACTTATCAACCACGTGACCGAACGTGAAGTCATCGAGGCACAGAACTTTTGGGCGCAATCCATCGTCGACATCTCAACTTCTTTCCTCACTGGCGGTGATTACGTGAGTCTAGCAGGTGAGCGTGCGGGTGAACTGTATGGATACGACCATTCTAACGTACTCTTCAAACCGACAAAGGCTTCCAAGCAACAATTCCGTCCTACAGCTAACGATGCTATGTCTTACTTCGTGGGCCACGATGCTGTAATCGGTGGTTTCAAAGAAGATCAGGGATTCGCTATCAACGCCAAAAAGGGATTCAGTAAAGTTATATTCGACAATCACCAGATTGACTGTCACGGTGAAGTGGCACATGCGATGGGTACATACGAGTTCACATGTGCCACGACAGGAGAGATTTCAGATGTTGAATACACTTTCGGTTATAAGCGAAACCCCGATGGTAAGGTTCGTATCTGCCTTCATCATTCATCTATTCCATATGAATCTGGAAGTCCGGCAAAGGAGGCAAAACCATATGTCGTAAAACAAAAGATTGTGGTCGACCCGGCACAGAGTGACCCCGAGGCAAACGAACGATACAGTAGTATTAACAATTCGAAACCCTAATTTTAAAATCCTTATCAAACCCATCGAGACGAATCTTACCCTCATCGACTAGACTTTTGATGGTAGTACCCAAGTCTTCATAATTCTCGACTGGAGGCATGTTAGGAACATCCGGCATGAATGCCATGAGCGTCACCATTTTCTGATTCATCGTGAGGTCTCTGTTTTGGAACAGTTGCTTGATATGAGGAGGAAAGTTATCCACGTTCATTACATTTTATGAAGATGATTTCTTTAAATGATACCTAAGTGACTTCCAAATCTATGTATTTCCATCTAATATGGTTTGTTCCGTCTACAAACTCGGTGCCTCGTTCACCATGAGGAACATCTTGAACATCGTCGATAAGATGAATGTTGCCATGCCTCATCATGAGTTTGAACCTGAACCTATCCGTGAAGGTGGCATTCGCGTGAAAGGATATACGGCGGGGGAGGAATTCAAAACTATTCGTTTCCATTTTGACAACTGGCCTTGGTGTCCAGATGGTGTCGAAAATGAGGATCTCGATAGAAGATTAATTGTCGACGACTTTACTGGTAAGAAGAGATTGTATTCGAACTTTAGGTGTTTGAATGGTGCACCTGAATGGACGAAAGATGAAGTTGAGTGTGTCGATAGGATTCTCTGTGAAGAGGGGATGAAGAGAGTTAGGGTTTAGATTTTATTAATATTACTGCAGGTACTGATCCCTTTGGTGGTTTTTTACAGAAAATTTTACAATCACAGCAATCCTTTACCGATACGCGCTGCTTTTTAGTCGCATAACATCGTGTAGGTAACATGATATCTTTGGATATGTAACGTGCTATTTGGTCAAGAAGTATCATCCTATACCTTTATTAGAGAAATTCCGTAACCCAAATCTTCGAGGATTGGATTATCGTAAATCCTTATCCGCCGTATAGTACGTCTTCCCCTTTGTGACGAAACTATGCACCCTCGCGTACCCCCACGCTTGTGGAGAAGCTCCCGGACGATGCCCGGTTCTCCACGCAGCGAGACCTCTATTGTACACCGTTTTTAGGGTTTTCAAAGGCAGGTCAGTAGCCTTAGCAATTTCAGGGAGGGATTTGGCTCCCGGATACATTTTCCTAAACTTTTGGGTGTGGGAAGAGGTCTTTGTCTTCTGTCCCTTGTCCGTCTTGAAATCTTTGTAGTCCTTCCGGAGCATCTTTTTGTAACGGGTCTCGACCTGACCCAAGGTCTCAAGCCCCTTGAAGTATTTGAGGGGTGCATAGATCCGACCCTCAGATTTACGCAGCTCCCCCACCTTCTTAGTAATCTGAGCATCGCTCAAAGGCATCTTACTTTTTCCTGAGATATTTTATAGCCGCAGCGATATTTGGGTAAATACATTTCCCGAACCTGACACGGCCCGTCCTAGGATTATAATAGCCCGTGTGGCCATTAAAAGTTGCCTTGTGAAGTTCACCCATATAAAAAATACAAGATTATATTAATCAGCTGAGATGGGACTCTCAATTATTATGGGAAATATGTTTTCAGGTAAAACGTCGGAACTCATCAGGCGACTTAAGCGCCTGAAAGTTATAGGTAAGAATATTCTTGTCATCAACTCAGGAAAAGATGTTCGTTCCCCTGATGAAGTTCTGAAGACCCATGATAATGTCAAGTTCAATTGTCACAAGGTATTCGATCTGTTTGATCTCGTCAGATTGGATGCGTTCGAGAATGCAGATATTATCGCCATCGACGAAGCTCAATTTTTTCCGCGTCTCAAGAAGTTTGTTGAATTTTGCCTTTACCATGGTAAAGAAGTAATTCTCGCAGGACTCGATGCTGATTCATTTCAGAGAAAGTTTGGAGAACTTCTTGATTGTGTACCCCTCGCGTGTGAAGTGACGAAGCTCTCAGCTCTTTGTATGCGATGCAACAACGGAACTCCTGGACCATTCACGAAAAGGACCGTGGACAATAAGGAACTGGAACTCATCGGTGGAAGTGACATGTACGAGGCGGTGTGTCGAAATCATCTATGAATATCCAAAATCAAAACAACTCTCCGACCTTCACCAGTTTTTATGAGTTCGTGGTACTTGCCGTGATCAAAGAGGAAGTCTTCACCCTCTCTGTGTATGTGCCTACCATTTTCAGTGTATAAACTGCAGTCACCATCACCCTCAACCGTAAGTTGATACCGAAGACGTTTATTAGACTCAGCTCTATGTGGCGGTATGACCATCGGGCCGTCTATGACAGCAAAGTGTGGTCGTTCCGTGTCTATACACGGAATCTGTTTGATTAATTCCCAGAGTATAGGAAAATCTTTCACCTCGTAGAAACAATAGTTCATATTGTGAGGTGACCACGTATCGTGATCGTGTTGATACTTTTTGGTGAGCGTCGGCGAAACTCGTTTAAACTCCTCCTCGATCTTTTTGAAACGAAGTTTCAGTAGTAAAAGCTCCGGGTACTTTCTGGGTGTGTGATGTACCAAGTCCCTGAAGGTATTTTCGATACCGAGTAAAGGTCGCCATGGGTTCGTAAAGTACAGGCGATCTATGGGTGCCTTCATGTAATCATGAAGAACCATCACTGTCGGAATCAACGCGAGAGACCACATTAATTTCTCAGTAGATAATAAAAAATGGCCATCGGATACAAGTCCAAGTACGCTGAACCCGAACTCACTCCCGAGGTTGAGACCGTCGAGAAGCGTTTCACCATGCCCACCTTCACCGCCGTCCAGATCATCCTCGCGGCTCTCGTCGTTTGGTACATGATCACCGCTCGCAAGAACAAGGGTATGGTCGTCGGCGCTTTCGCGCTCGCCATCTCTCTTCTTCACATCTATGATCACCTTTTCCGTGTCAAGCGTGGTCCCGAGCGTCTCTTCTTCCTCCCCAAAACGGAGAAGTACGGTTGCCAGATGTGCAAGTAAATTTTATTGATACATACTAAGTATGCGCGTCAAAGTTACTCGTAGTCCCAACCCCAAAAAGAAGTTCAGGGTGACCCTCGAGGATGGTAGGACTGTGGATTTTGGTGCGCGTGGATATTCAGATTACACCAAACATAAGACGCCTTCACGTATGCGTTCCTATGTCCTTCGACACGGTGGACGCGTACCCAAACGCATCATAGCAGAGAGAGATTCAAAAAAGATCCAAGACATGATGTTGGATGTCAATAGTAGTGACAAAGAAGATTGGAAAATGAGCGGTATCGACGGGGCTGGGTTTTGGTCCCGTTGGTACCTCTGGAGTTTTCCTACGTTCCAGGGTGTTGAGAAGTTTATGACGAAAAGGTTTAAGTTAGAGTTCGTCTGAGAGAGTCCAACTGTTTGAAAAATCGAATCATAGTATCAAGGCGTTCGTAGAGATCCTCACCGAGATAGTTCTCTACGAATTCTTCCAATGAATCATAGAAGACGAGGTCATCCCCCAAGTCTGTGAGCTTTCGCATCATGTCTAGATATTCATAGAGTCTAACTCGAACAATGTCGATGTTTTCACCTTCCCACTCCCGTAACAACTTTTTCATGTGGTCCAGTTTGAGCTGCTTCACCAAAATAAACTCTAGACATTCTTGGGATATTCCCATGAGACGTTTGGTCGTTCCTTCGTTTATATGCTTTCGAATCGCTGCTGTACCCTCAGTAGTGAGAACTACATCTTTAAGACCATTCCTGAAATCGTTCATCAATTCACATGCTCTCTTTACTTTGTAATATGTGATAGGTCCTCTGTCCCATTCATTCGGAAGACGTTTGAGTTCTTCAAGTCTTAGAAACTTTTTATAATACGGACCAGTTCCTGGAATGAAACTGAGTATGTATGAAATCATCCTTACTTACTAAGTCCTCTTCTTTTTAAATTAGCTTTCAGTTCCGCTATGAGTTTTGCGCGTTTGTTGTTGATCACGGGCCTTTTAGGGGGTGGGGGTGGAGGAGGAGGAGGAGGTGCGAAAGACGCCGTGGGTGCAACCACTGTGCGGCAGATACGAATGACCCGTTGGGCGTTCCTGACACTATTCTCAAAGTTTCGGGTAACTTTGGCACGGAGTTCCCTCGCTGTGAGTTTCACACGTTTACCATCTACATTCTTGGTAACACGAAGACCCAACTTTTTAGCTTTATCTTTGAGGTCTTTGTATTGCATATACTAATAACTAAGAAAATCCTCGAAACTGCTAATCTCTTCTTCGCGAATCATTCGTGCGTACGTCTTTTCTGTATCTTGTCTGAAACGAACTCCATCGAGAGCTTCGACGATGGGTGCCAGGTCATCGAGGTACAACAGTACATCGTTTAAAACTTCATATCTGACACTATCGACAAACATTCGAAACCGTTTTAATGAAACGTGTGCACCTTCCATCAAATGAAAGTTCATGTAAAACTCTGTGGGACGCGGGGCCACATTCTTCCTGGTGTTTAATATGGAAACGATACCAGGTGAGATCTTTTTCAGAAACGCCTTCTTGTCATCGAGGCGGGAACTCGCCTCTTGTTTCGGTTTACGAAAAAAGTAAAACATTTTTTTGATTTCATCCTTTTATTGAAGTACTTAGGTGATATAAAGATTCCGCGTGTTATTTACACATGACCGAACAACTCATACGAGAAGTTCTGATACCACAAATCATACAATTACAGATCGAGGTGGATGCTCTTCGAAAACATACGTGGCCGTACGTTCAGGCACAAAAGGAGGGTAATCAATTGGACGACATCGAGGCTAAGAGGGACTTTGTCAGGAGTCTCGATGGCGATACGACGAAGGAATTACTTAACTTGAAGGCGAAGTTTTCACAGAGTTCTGGGCTTCAAAAGAGAGAATACGATTTGTTAAAAAAAATCATCAGTCCTGTACATCTTTACACTGAATGAATCCGTTTTGCCAGTCACCGAGACTGTTTCATTTCCATAAAGTTCCTCACATCCAATATCGTCGATACAATCCCTGGCGTTAAAAGAAACCGGTATGGGATACAAGTTTTCACCACCTGTAGTAGTATAATAGTGGTACCGATCACGACGACCCCGAACTTCCTTTCCATAGAGGGGAAGAGTCTCACCACTGTCACTGGTAAGAATACCCATCTGTTGCATACGTCCAGGTTTGTATTGTTTGATCGGAGGTCCCCTAAACTCAGGTTCGCGACGCACCTCCTGTGAACGAACGGGTCGAGGAGGTGGAACCATCACCGGAACCTCTACTGGAACTTCGACAACTTTGGGGTTGTACCACATGTATACTATGGCGGCCATGAGTACGATGAGTGTGACCCAAAGAAGTCGCGTTTTTGTCTTGTTCTTCATTTACAATACGACGGGAAAATCTTTTGTCGGTGTATTGTAAAAGATGCCAACGATTAAGCAACTTCAGAATGCGAAGAAAAAATTAAAGAAGACTCCCGTACCCAAGGGAAATAGTCCCAAGATTCCCACAGCCGCTCTTCTTCGTCTCATCGCAGCTGATCCTAAGATCGGTCGTGACAGGGCATTCATGAAGAGGGCGCGCGAGCTTGCGAAGTCTCCTCGTGTAAAATCGTGATCGCGTTTGTGACGTATTCGAACATATCGAATATCTCGCTCGTATTGCGTCTCTCGAGTGCCTTTTTGAGCTTCTCAACGTTGTAGTCGAGTGAACGTTTCTCCTTATCCAAATCCAATAGCCTCTTTTTATAATTTTCAATCTTATCTTTTATAGCATGTGTATTCTTTTCCATCTGAGCATCGAGTCTTGAAACTTGTGTTTCGTAATTTTCCCTTTGTTTTTTCAAAATTTCCCTCTTCACATCAGAAGAACATTTCTCAATCTGAAAATCAATCCTGTGCATCTTCTCCTCACATTCTTCAAGTTCTTGCATGTATGATGCATGATACAATTCGAGATTGTACCCGAGCCTCTTGATTTCGTTTTGAAGTTTGACGTCCATGTTATATTTTATTTTAGTCTCATGGCTTTAAGATCCTTAATGAACGAATCAAAATGTCCAAGACGATACTGAACAAATGCCCATAACATAAAGAACACGGTCTTCGTGAGCTTGTTGACTTCTGTATCAGGCATTTTATAGATAGGTCCCACGACACGTCCCATGAAGGTTTCCTCTTTCGCTTGTCCAGTCATGTACATCTCAGCCTGTGTGAGTGCACACGTATCATCATTCACGGACCAATGGTAAAAAATGAATGGAATGACCATCGAATAAAACTCGAGTTGCCTGCGATTATTAGTGAACGGAATGATGAGAATCCATACCAAGAACAAGAGATGAATGAAGAATATAATGTTCATCTATAATAAGATGACAGAAGAAAATTACAACATGGAAAGCATGTGGAATGAATACCACGAGAATGTGTTGCGTCAATGGGGAGAAGCGTCCGCGTGTTATAGGTATATGCACCATAGAGCTTTTCTGAAATTCAAGCGCCTGAGCTTACGGTTCAATTTACCAGTCATCGTCCTTAGTACAGTCACCGGTACAGCGAACTTTGCTCAGAGTACATTCCCGGAGAGTATGCGTGCTTCTGCACCGGCTATAATTGGTGGTATGAACCTGATAGCCGGACTCATAGCCACAATCATGCAATTTCTCAAAATTAATGAACTCATGGAAAATCATCGAACAGCTGCGTTGGGACATGGAAGTTTGTCGCGTAACATTAGGCTACAACTTTCGCTTCCTCGTGAAGAGCGTAAGAAGGAGGGTCTAAAGTTCGTGGAGGACTGTAAGGGTGAGTATGATCGTCTCCTCGAACAATCACCAGCTATCCCCAAGCAAATTCTTATAAACTTTGACAAGGAATATCCCATCGAAGGTGTATTCACGAAGCCTGAAATCCTGAACGTGCGGGCGATTCCACACCTTAAGCCACCCAAAACGGTGACCACAGTTCAGGCACTCACGAAAGGTACTCCATTTGAAAAGCTTGTACCTAGTGATGAGGAAGAGGAAGAGTATGAGGAAGAGGAAGAAGAGATAGACGTCGAACAAGGTAGACAAGAAGACCGAACATGAGTAGATTAGTAAGCACGGTACATGCCACGAATGGTACAATTTTCCTTTTTAAAGGTTCTACGATACGTTTATGTAGTGCGTCATTTTCAAGCACCAAATCTATGGCCTGAGTAGTAAGATCATCGATGGATTCCTTCATTAAAGTAGTCGAGCAAAAAAAAGAACGCGTAGTTTATACGATTCACACGAAACGGATTGAACTCATTCGCCGGTACATTCGTGAGGGAAAGAATGTGTTCATCTGTGGACCCCCGGGTGTAGGTAAAACCTATATACTCAAAGCGGTTTTAGAAGGTTACAGTCACGTTGAATTACAATCCGAACATTTGAAAAGTAAATCCCTCTTTTTACCGTTCATAAAACCTTCATGTAAACACGTCTTCATAGAAGACTATGATCCAGTATTTAAACCTATCATAGAACGTGTTTCTGATGGGAATCGACTCACGAGAGGCTCCTTACTCGTGACGACAACAAATATGTGTATGTATCCTAATTTTGAAACGGTTCTCATTCCGAGACATACACCAGAATCTCTTCTCACTCTGGTAGAAGATAAAGGTCCCAAGGCTGAACACGCTGCACACAGGTGTAAAGGAAATATTCGAAACTTCTTCACATACATCGATGGGTACGATGAAATGGACGATTTCAAAACCCCGAAAGAATTTATAGCGGACATTTTATCAGATCCGGGACCGATTAAGATATACGACACGATCGCCGAGCATGGACACATGTGGGACATATTTCAGGAAAACTACCTCGATTCAAAAGGTGTCGATGTTCTCGCCGCGAGTTCTTCATTTTCGGATGCTGACTATTACGATACGTACATTTATTCATCCGGAAATTGGAATCTGATGTCTTATTTCGTGTTACACGCACTCACTATACCAAAAGCCGCTCTAGGTGATCCACTCGTGAAGGATAAAATTAGACCCGGGAGTTGTTGGACCAAACTTGGAAACTATAAGATGCGTAAACAAAAGTATGAAGAGATTCGAAAAAAGTCGAGGACGGGTCTCGGTGTGGAAGAACTTTGTCTTCTTAAGAAGTATGCGGAGAAAGGAGACCTAAGTAAACTCGTGGAGTACAAAATATCACCTCAAGACTTCGACGTGATTAATCACCTCGCAGTTGGAAACGGCTTAAAATCAAGAGACGTCACAAGAGTAAAGAAGGCACTCAAAAATGTCTACGAAGGAAGAAGAAACTGAGGTTGAAGAGTGTGTGAAGGTTATCGGAAACGAGATTTTGTTCTATGCCGACGTCGACAGAGAGAATGCACTCGACTTTGTCGAGAAGTTCAAGAAGCTTGAGATTGACCTCCTCAAGAAAAAAGCCGAGCTTTACGGATACGAGCCACAGATTCGTGTTCACATCATGAGTGAAGGTGGAGACATCTTTGCTGGCATGACGATGATGAACACACTCGAATCATCTCGTGTGAAGGTTGTTACCATCGCACAGGGATCGTGCTGCTCTGCGGCCACCTTCATGCTCCTCGGTGGTAGTGAAAGACGTATGGGAAAGAATGCATACGTCCTCATTCATCAAATCTCCACCGAATTGTGGGGTAACTTTCAAGAGCTTAAACATGAGTTGAAGTCAACGGATAAGTTCATGAAGAGGTTGAAGGCGATGTATCTCGAAAAGACCAAGATTCCTGAGAAAAAGCTAAAGAAATTGATGAAAAAAGATATATATCTTACCCCCCGTGACTGTCTTAAATATAAGATCGTTCACGCCCTTGAGTGATTGTCATCGCACGTTTATAGAGTGCTAGCACACATAGAATTATAAATATGATACAAAAAGTATTTGCATTTAATGGCACCGGTGTGCTTTCTGGAGGCCTAAGTCGTTCCATTCTGCCATAATTTACAACGGGTAAATCCGACATCTATTTAAAGCTGAGATATAAATATAGTAGAATGGAACGCCTTATAAAGAAGGACAAAAACGGTCGTGAACGGTTCACAGATATTAGCGTCGAAGACCTGGGAAATGGAACTGCTGATATCGTGAAGATCACCGGAGTTGTTGGAAGTGAAAAGGTGATGACTTCCCGTACCAACGTCAAGACGGGTTACGAAAAGGCTCTCAAACGAGCCCAAACCATGTGGAACAACGAAAAAACAAAATTGACACACGTTCTTCCCATGTTGGCGAATAAATGGGAAGATCGCCAGAAATACATCTCCGAACCTTTCTATGTCCAGCCCAAGCTGGACGGTGTCCGACTATTGGTTTCGAATCATGGATGCTTCTCTCGAACTGGTAAACCCGTGGAGGGTGTTGAGCACCTCGCCCGCGGTCTCAAAGATGGTGAATACCTGGACGGTGAGTGCTACGCGCCCAACAAGACCTTCGAGGAGATTACCAGTATGTTCAAGATGAACCCAAAAGAACTCGAGTTTCACGTGTTCGACTATTTCGATTTGAATCGTCCAAATCTCACGTTTGAAGAGCGAAAAGAGAGGATCACGATCGAAACGTTCTCTGTGAACTCCAAAAATAACCTTCAGTCGTACCATGACATGTTCGTCAGTCAGGGTCACGAGGGGGTCATGATCAGAGAGGCATCGAGTACCTACGAGATTGGAAAGAGAAGTAACCACCTCCTCAAGTACAAGACATTCCAGACAGAGGAATATCCCATCGTGGATGTCAAGGAAGGTACTGGCCGGGAGAAGGGGACTGCGATTTGGATATGTAAGGCGGGTGAACAACACTTTTCCGTCCGACCAGAAGGAACTCTCGAAGTCCGCAGAGGATACCTCGAGAAAAAAGACAACTACATCGGGAAGCAACTCACGGTTCGGTTTCAGAACTTGACGGCTCTCGGTGTCCCACGTTTTCCCGTCGGTGTAGCAATTAGAGATTATGAATAATATTGTATTATAAAAATGAACAGAATCGCTATCGATGTCGATGAAGTCTTAGTTAACTTTCTACAACCCATGGCCAAATTTCATCATCAAACTATACGTAAACCCAAATATAGTTACGTGTACCGTCAGATTTTTGACATAGATGAAACGGAATCACAGAAAATGGTCAGAGAATTTTACATGTCAAAAGATTTCATGGAACTCACCCCCATAAAAGGATCACAACTCGCCATGTATAAACTTCGATCGAACGCTAAAAAGATGTATGTCCTCACCGGGCGTCAAGAGGTGGTGAGAGACGAAACAGAAACTTGGATTCAACACTACTTTCCAGGTATTTTTGATGACGTCATCCTCACGAACAGCTACACCCCGAATGAAGTTAGGAAGATTGACATCTGTCGCGCTCTCAACATCGGTCTTTTGATTGATGATAACAAAGGTATATGTGATGAATGTATAGAAGACGGTGTTCAGGCACTCAACTACATAGGAGAGGATGAGATTTACCCATGGTGCGAAGAAAGTACCATAAGTTTTAAAGGATGGGATAGTATATGTCATTCGGATTCGTCGCTTCTAAACCTCTGACCGATCTATGTTTACGTATGAGGGGGAAGCCAATGCATATGTCACAAAATCACGAGACTGTTAAGAAGATGGTCTCCAGGATGGAAAAGCCAAGGGTCGTCTTTACATACTTCCCCTCTCAAAAGACTATGGAAGTTCTCGCACATGAACTCGGACCTCTCGACGTTGTCGTTGATTGTTATGTAGATATGGCGGAAGATATTAGTGAGCGTTACGAACTATGTCGTGAGAACAGTACCCAATATCTCTTCATGGATCGAAAGATTGTCAGTGGTTCACGTTCAGCTTATATGGACAACAAGAATCTTTTTAAGGAGATGTTTTATATGGGTCCCATAGTTTCCTCTCATAAAAATTAATCTGGGTACATAGTAAATGATTATCATATTGGTCCTCGCGTGTATGATGTCGGTCATATTGGGTATACTCATTTGGTTTTTTACCAGGCCAAAGGAAGGTGATTCGTGTACGATCGAAGAGTACGACCCCAACGGTACATACGCGATTAACTCCGTAGGTGAATGTACACTTCAATCGTGTAACACCGGATTCACGAAGATTGGTTCTATTTGTGAACCGGTCAGTCTCGGACCATCACCGTCCGGATCCGGATCCGATACGGGAACTTTACAAACAGATGGTATCCCAGAAGGTCGTTTTATTCAGGTCATTCATACGGTCTCGAACGATGACGCTGATACCGAAAACCCTAATAAGACGATCAAACTCTCAGAAGTTGAAGTGTACGGTGAGATAGCGGACATTAACATCGCCCGCGGCAAGACCGTCACCGGTAGCTCTGAATCGAGTGAACATGGATTCATTAATCTGGTCGATGGTTCACTGGAAACGTTCGCTGCTACGCTCGGAGAAGATGCTCTCGAAATGGATAACTTAAAAATTGATCTGGGGTACGCAGAGCCCATACACGTAATTTCTTTAGTCGGTGAACAAGAAGGTTCGTTAGTTGGTATCAAGGTGAACGTCATAGATGAAATCGGAAACATCGTTCGTACCACCGAACCCATCACATCAACTGATAGTGTGCAGACCTATAATTTTACGTACTCTGTTCCTAAATGGGAATAAGTTTTCCATCCTTAGATTTCATGAAAATGACCTCGTCACATTCACCCCCGCGCATGGTCATCTGTGGTTCCCCACATGTCGTTCCATGTTTTTTGAGACGATCACACGCGACGTACGTCCTCGTCGTAATGTCCATATTTTGACTATAGCCTATGAAGGTTCGATCGACCCCACCTTCATCGTCTTTAGCCTCTACCGTAGCGATCCAAGAGTACGAACCGTACGCCCATTCCTTCTGTGAATCTATTGGAGGGGGAGGAGCATCCAACAGAGATGAACGGAATCTCCTTTTTTTATGAAAAACTGGCGAGAAGATATACTTGACTATAGTCGACATTACTAATAGTAGCACGTCTATTTTTAAGTTTCTAAAAAGTAACACTTTAGGAGACTACCACCTTTCAACTTATTATTATTTTTGAAACAAACTTTATAAGTATAATAACTTTTTCATGTAGTAAAAAAAGGACAAGCTATATTGTTTCCACCACATTGGACACATCCCCATGGGGTTAGTAAACCTGAAAACAATACGTTTAGATACATGGCTTCTTGAATAAATAAGTTACTTTTACAAATTGGAAATTGTCAATTAGTAAAAATAATGGAAATGTGCACCAAAGGAGGTTTGAACTCCTGACCTCGCGCTTACTAAACGCACGCTCTGCCACTGAGCTATTGGTGCTTTGTGTCTCCTCCGACCGGGTTTGAACCGATGACCTACAGGTTAACAGCCTGTCGCTCTACCAACTGAGCTACAGAGGAATGGTCCTCTCTACCTGATTTGAACAGGTGACCCTTGGAACTACAGTCCACTGCTCTACCAACTGAGCTAAGAGAGGGTAAGGGTCCATCACATATGCTTGTTCATGGAGCCTTTTAAGGTGAACAGTCTTATGAGTCTCCCACATATGATCCGGAACGAGCTCCCACCAGGACTTGAACCTGGGGTGGTGGATTCAAAGTCCACAGTGTTGACCAACTACACCATAGGAGCTGGAGCCTCGGCTACTATATCAGTAATTTGTTTCTCTTCTTTAACCTCGTAAACATGTTTAAAGTAATACATGAGGAAGCAGAAAAGACCAGCTGCCACGTTTGTGATGATCATAGGTATGACAGTGTAGTGGAACGAGTACACGAGGGATAGAACACTCGCAGTCAAGTTCAAGTGAAGGAAGTTGTAATTTATGGCTTTGGCATCTTTGTGTTTGTACACGTGATTAATTTCAGGTACGAACATGACGACGATGAAAGCTGACCCCAACAGACCGCATACATCTATGACGTTCATTCTTACTTATATATATTTTCTCGTGTTTAAGTAGGTATGATACCACTTCTCATCTTGGTGTTGGTGTTGGTAGTGTTCTTCTACTACAGAAGAACCACCGATAAAAAGAGACGATACGATTACAAATGTTTTCTTCTCACCGTCAAAAGTCAGAAGGACAGACAAGAGAGATTTTTCAAGAGTCACAACGAGGACATCCCGATCGAAGTCATATACGGCCCCGATACGAGAAAGATAAAAGTGGCGAGAGAGTTTGAAGAGTACATAGAACCAGATTATTTTGAGAAGGCGATAGAAATGCATTATAATCCAGATGTCAAAAGACCTGATATCACCTACTTCAACGTTGGGGCTATCGGATGTTTCATGGGACACATGGACTTTTACAAACGCTGTTTCGAACAGAAAATTGATTACGCCGTCATATTTGAAGATAACGTCATCGTAAAGTCGGATACATTGTACGACCAAATTCAAGCCGTCATCAACGAGAAGGGGGATGACTTTGAGATGTGTTTTTTCCACTGTCTCTCGAGGCTTCCCGAAAAGAAGGAGGGAACCCTGGAAAAAGTGAAGTGGATTTCGAGCACGAAATGTTATCTCGTGAACGTCAACAATATGAAAAAGTACGTGAAATATTTTTACCCGATGGACAATCACGTGGATATGAAACACGAGGATCTCATCGAAAAGGGTGCTCGCGTGTATTACAAAGATTTAAGAAGGTACATGATGATAGATAGAACACATAATAGTATGATAGGACACAGGAATCACGGAAATCAAACGTTTTTTTCGAGACAGTATCCCGAGGCGACACCGGGTGATGTTAAGTGGGGATACTGACATGAACAGGTCTCTCTGTTCGAATGATGGATAATCCGATATTTAATAAAGTCTTCACCCATCCAGACTTTACGAATACCGTCGTGTGATCTATATACTTTTTAGAATTGGGGCGATGTTTGTTGAGAACTTCACGCATCGAGAGGACACGACCGAGCGAAGCCTTCTTACATCGGGTCGTGTCCAAAATGATATGAACCTTTTCATCGTGTGACCACACGTAATTGAAAAATAAATCCATGTGTACTGGAGAAGTCACATCCGTGATGTCGTACTGAAACGTCTTGACCATATTTTTACAACGAGGAAATAAATCGTTGTAAAAATATGCTCCAACTCGGGCTCGAACCGAGGACCTTGGCGTTATAAGCACCACGCTCTAACCAACTGAGCTATAGGAGCAGGTGCAATTGGTCATGTTACTGACCTTCGTGTATAACACGTCGTATAAGGGTAGCTATTCTTTAAACCACATCCAGATAGTCTTCAAACGGTATCGCAGTTCCGGCACCCTTAATGAAGTTTCTATATTTTTGGGCGTATTCAAAAGCTTCACGGGCGATACGAACAGAGAGAATCGTGTCGTATACACAAGGCTCAGCATCACGGATGACAAAACCGGGGCTCATGACCTTTACCTCGGCGTCTGTATCTTTTTTCATAAAATCGAGAACATCTTTGTACTCACTCGTCTCCCCTACGACCACCACGGCGTAGCCGTTGACTTCATAATTGTTTTTAATCTGGCGTGCTGAGATGGTGTTGATGGTCTGCCTGTTAATCATATCCGTCACTTTAGAGTATCTCGCGTACGTGGCATTCATGGCGAGACCAGTCTCCCTCTTACCCGGAGCTTCCAGAAATACGATAGAGTTTGTCGTCGTCGCTTCCGTATAGGCAAAATCGATGTACTTGGCAAACTCTTGTACAGCAGTTTGAAATCCGACGGATTCTATACCCGGAATGTCGTTGAAGATCGTCTTGGGAATGCCGATGATATTCGCCTTGATATCATCATAGAGTGCAATCTTTTTCGCACTCTTCATGGATTCGTTACCACAGATACAGTAAAGACGATCGATATCTCTGATGGTTTCTCGAGCTTTTTCGAGTTCGATCGGATCACATGAGACGCGAAGAATAGATCCAGCACCCTCTTCAGTCTTCTTGGGAGAGAGGGCTACACGGGCGTTATTGTTGATACCCCTGAACCCTTCGTTGAATCCGTAGATACGATTTCCTTGAGAGTTTTCGTAAAGGGTGAGTGTATGAATGAGACTATTGACACCCGGACAAACACCACCGGCGGTAACGATTCCGATATTCATTTTACTTACGTACGATTTTCCTTTTTATGTAGAATAGCAAAAGTAAAAACGACGCGACACTTAGGTAGTCAAATGCGAGTTTGAGACGGTCAAACCCGGGTTGTACTTGTGTATCCAATTTCAGGGGTTTGAATAGAATATCAGCTATATTCGACACATAACCCCAACCCTCTTTTTTATTTTCCGTATCCTCAAATAATTGATATGCGAGTGGATATGTGTACGTGTACTTGGACCATGTTCTATTATGTTCCAGGTCTGCGTGTCCCAACATAAACTTACGAGTCAACGCGTTTTCCATATACGTTTTATTGTAAATCACAGCGTGAGCGCATGTTGTGTATAATAAGCGCTGATTCTTATTATGAAGAAGAACATCAGTAGGTGAAATTAACGAAAACGTCGTACCCAAGTTATATATTTGTGGGTCACGTTGATCCAAAAATGTACGCAGATCATTCACGACGACGGGATCCCTGATGCGTTCATCGAACTGACAATCATCCTCGAGTACGATAATCCTGGAATATCCTTGGCCAAGTGCGTGCTTAAACACATTCTTCAAAGCATCCTCGAGGTCGTAGTTCGGTTTGTTAACTCTCAGGTTCTTCTCACATTTTTTGTATCCCTTGTTGTACTGAATCGTAACCTTTGATGTAATTTTAGCATCTTCAATTTGTCGTAGTATTTGTTCCTCTCTTTTGGAGTTTTCCATGAGTAAAACGTAGGTACATTCTATCACACCATCGTAATTACCCTTGTCGATCGTATATGATTTCGTACGGTAACAATCGCTCATACTGTATCTATAGAAAATTTTTAGACCATACATCCCATCTGTTGAGATACAGGCACATCAAGCACAGCGCCAAAATCTTAGGATCTTTACGGTACACGTACGCGACATACGCAAAGCTCAAAGTCATCATCGTATGCTGAAACCTTTTCTGATCATAAATGGGAATCCCGAGATTGTCGCGTATCGCGTTGTACACGAATGTGTCGTCGTTACCATTTTTGTCCTCCGATACCTTGTTTTCGAGGACTGATAAAATACACTTGTTATCGAAAATGATCCAGTGGAGACTCACGAGCGCACAAGTGAGTGGGTACATGTAATACAATTTTCTTGGGAGTAAGAATAAACCGAACGTCTGAAACCCGATGATCCACACCGCGTGAATGACCACCAGAATAAATAGAAGTATATTCATATACAGTACATGAAGATTATAATTAATAGAAAAGTTGAAACTGTGTGTACTGTCGAGACCATTTCTGACTGGAAATGTATCATCGAGCAGATTCAAAATCGAGTCGTTCTGTTCATAGACACGAACATCAAAAGGTTGTACGGTCTTCCAAAGATTGATGGTCTCGTGTTCGAGGTTGAAGCCAAGGATGAATACAAAAACATTTCGTATTATTCAAAGTTTGTCGATGAGATGGGGCGAAATAAGATGGATACACACACGGTGATCGTGTCCGTGGGTGGTGGTTCTGTGAGTAACTTGGCCGGATTCATAGCTGGAACGTACAAGAGAGGTATCGAGTTTATCAGCTTTCCGACAACACTTCTCGCCATGACAGACGCGTGTATATCCTACAAACAAGCACTCAATACAGAATGTGGAAAAAACCAAATTGGATGTTACAAAGTACCGTCCAATATTTATGTGTACTACGACTTTCTCAAAACATTAGATGAACGTTTCATATGGGATGGGTATGCCGAGATCATTAAACACGCGGTGTGTGAAAACTTTTCACTTTCCGATGACGATATGTTTTCGAATGTGATGAAAACAATCCAAGCCAAGATAGAACACATACGTAGCGATCCATGGGAACTGCACCCTATACTCATGTACGGACACCAATACGGTCACGCGTTAGAATACGTTTCAAAAGATAACTATTACCACGGAGAAGCTGTGAATGTGGGTATGATCGGTGCGTCGCACATCGGTCACGTCTTGGGAATACACGATGATACCCTCGTCAAAGTACACAAACAGTATTCGGACACGTTCCACCTTCCAAAGATGTTCCGATGTGGAGATGTGTTCACAGCGAACGAGATGTTCGAGTTTATGTATAACGATAAGAGTGTGAAGAATGGTCAAGTACACTTTTCATTTGGTGAAAACTTGGTCGATGACACCATCGGAGTTGAAACAGACGCACTCTGTTACGGATTGAATAAAGTTTGTATCGACCGTATGTTGTTCCCAACTCGCACCGAGATGTCTAAGATTGCGTACGGTACGTGTGATGTGAAAGAGGGTGAAGTCTACGAAGCTATCAAATGTGGCTACCGAACCCTCGATTGTGCACACTTTTATGGAAACGAGGTTATGATCGGCAAAGAAATTAAGAAGTGTATCGATGAAGGTGTGTGCACCCGCGAAGACCTCTTCATCATCGGAAAACTCTGGAACGATCAACACGATGATGTGAAGGGTGCATGTCAAACGAGTATCGATGCTCTTCAAGTGGGATACATGGATATGTACCTCGTACACTGGCCCGTGGTCTATAAAGATGGGGAGAGATTTGACGCGGATGTCGTGAAGGTCTTCACAGAAATGAAAGCACTCGAGGGAACTCTTTGTAAAAACGTAGGCGTCTCAAACTTTAAAATCGAACACCTCGAAAAGATTAAACATTTAAAACCCGTCATGAATCAAATCGAACTTCATCCCTATTTCCAACAGAAAGAACTCCGTGCGTATTGTGACAAGAATATGATCAACGTGATGGCCTACAGTCCCATGTCGAAAGAAGCTCTCGCAGATGAACAGATTTGTGCCATCGCGAAAGACCGAGGATATGCACCGAGCGAGGTTGTTCTCAGCTGGGTTTTGAACACGGGTGCCGCTGTAGCCGTTAAATCAGTCAGGCACATGTCGGAAAATCTAAAACAAAAAATAATCCTCACAGAATCGGAACTCGATTCGATCGAAGATAAAAATATCCGCGTAATTCAGGAACGATGAACAAAGCTTTATTGTTGGCACTTTTGGGTTTGATTTTTTACGCGTTGGATAAGTATCACTATCCGTGTAAAAAACAGGTACCTCTCAAACACAACGTGTTACATTATTTCCATAACGTGACCGCCGTTCTCGTGTACTTAGGTCCATTCATATTCGATGACCAACGCATATTGTATGGTCTTTTAATCGCTACCATAGGTTTGATCGTACAGGGAATCGTAAACCCGAACCGGGAACAGGGATGCATTCTCATGCCCATCTACAATAATGAATGTGGCATCGACGAGAATAGACAGTTGTACGATGTCTTTTCCATTTTACAAATCAAGCGACTGTTATCCATAGATGATTACAACATAATCTATTACGTGGTACACTCTCTACTCGCCGCGTATACAATCTCAAAGTTAAAATAATTTCAGCAACTTGGCCAACTCGCCCATCATGACCATCTGCTGTGTCATCACCATCAACTTGGCGGTATCCGTCTTTGGGGTGATGTCACCGTATCCCACACTGCTCATCGTGGTGAACGCAAAATAGAAAGGATCGAGAGAACTTTTGAACCCAAAATGCTCGGGTCTCATCTGGCTATAGATGAGTCCGTACACGATCGTCATGGTGAGAATGTTCAAAAAGATCTTCATTCTTAAACTACGTGTAGAAAATTATACAGATTCCATTCGTTCGAGTTCATCCATTTCTCGACTCTTTCTCCGTGTCGTAACCCCCTTTAAACCCTTTAACCACCGTGCAACAGATCGTTGGGATCCAGAAATGGACGCCGCATCGTCATTCACGATGATACTTAGACCGTTACACACATCGGGTTTGTTCTCTTTATCCGGAAATTGGACCATGAATGCCTGAATCGATATAGCTGGTATATCCGGAGCATCATCTAAAAGTTTATCATATTCTTCTCGAGACTTCATAAGAAACTCCACCACTTCTGAACGGTGTTTCACATCGAGTGATATTTCCATATCGATAGACCTATAGAACTTTGACCATTGTACGCACATAGCTGAATGTGCCTCAGATAAAGGTAGAGACTGACTAAACTTTGATATACTCGTCAAAATTCCACCCAAAACATTTAGGAAGGCAAAGAAATACTGAATGATCATTATATTGTTTTTGGTATCTTGGGATACATCTGCATTTCCACTCGGATTTAAAACGGCAAAACCACCAACACCTGTTATACTTGCTATGACTATACTAGGGTAAGACAACCAATCATTCTGTTTCTTGTAAAATAGGCGTGCATGGTTATGCAACCAGCGGTATCCGGCCGCTTTCTCTGCCCATTTTATAAGCAACTTTTCTTGCTTCTCACACCATTCACAGTTATCTTCACTCATGGACTTAGATTATATGGATATATTTTTCGCACATTCCCTGGCTAATCGGTCCACCGCTTCGTTCTGGGGGTGACCGTTATGTGCCTTTACCCATTTCCATTCAATCATCTTGATTTTTACACGAAGTTCATCGATTTGAATCCATAGTTCTCTATTCTTAACATCCCCGCCACCCGAGGTTTTCCACCCATTCTTTTTCCAATTATGTATCCACGATGTTATTCCTTGTTTCACGTAGTTACTATCCGTAAATATACACACCTCTTGAATATCTCTCTTCACAGTCTCTTCAAGAGCTCGCAAAATAGCTGTCATCTCCATGATGTTATTGGTGCTCTTTGCCGAGGCACCACATAGTTTAAAGTCTTCACTTATGGCGGCCCATCCTCCTCGACCTGGGTTTCCGAGGCAACTTCCGTCTGTGTAGATTTCGTACATGATTTATCATCACTCTTCTTTTTTATATTGGATTGAGGCCTGAAAAAATTATTATAAGGACAGGCTGAACATCTTGTATGTCTCACAGCACAATCGATTCGAATGGGTGGTTTCATACACCTACTTTTGACTCGGAGTTCTCTTTTAAATCTCTATATTCCGAAGCCTTCTTCGGTGTTTTGCAAATCATATCACCACAGTGATCTCTGTTCTGATACACGGAGTTTATGGATGTTGAAATTTCATTACACGACTTGAGACTCCAACGTCCTAACGCAGGTTTTTCAACTTTAACAAAAAGTTCGTAAATTCGTTTGAGTAACATGACTATTCAACGTGGTTACTCTTTAAGATCGTATCCACCCATCCCGTTACAAAAAATTAAGATACTGGTAATATCTTAATTTTTATGACTATGATATATATATTTCAGACTAATACGAAATTAGTTGGAGAAAGCGAGGCCACCCATACCGGATTGGATGCGGAGGACGTTGTAGTTGGTGGCGAACATGTGCATGGTGGTGGCACCGAGCACGGAGGACTTCATAGTGACAGCAACCTGCGCGTTATCGATGCGGGAGAAGTTGCAAGTGCCGGTAGGCTGGTGCTCCTCGGGCTTGAGCGCGAAAGAGTACGAGTACACACCGGGCGCGGGGTTACCGGAGTGGTGGTTGAAGGCCTGCACCTGGTTGAAGTACTTGCCCTTCTGCTCCTTGAAGCGGTCCTGGCCGTTAAGCACAAGCTTGAAGGTGGACAGGGGACCGGCAGCCTCCTCGGTGTACTGCTCGGTGGAAACACCGGTGGCGTAGAGGGGGGTACCAACAGCCGACACGGGGACGAAGCAGTTGGAAAGGTCGGTCGCGTCGAGCGCGTTGGACTGGAGAACGACATCGTCGGCGGCGTTCTTGGAGGTGAAGTTCCACATCTCGGAACGAGCGGCGGTGTTGGAGAAGCACCACACAAGCTCCTTGACGGGGTGGTTGTAGGAGAGGCGAACCTGCTTGGTCTGGCCGTCGGTGACGGTGTCCGAACCAGTGTGCTGCACCTGCTCAATGAGGTACTCGTGGCCCTTCTGCGCAAAACGACGACGCTCCTCAGTGTCGAGGTACACGTAGTTGGCCCAGACCTTGAACACGGAGGTGTCGAGGTAGGTACCGAAGGTGGACGCGAGGTCAATGTCCACCCTGACCTCGTGGTACTGCAGTGCAATCAATGGAAGGTAAAGCCCAGGGTTGCGGTTGAAGAAGAAAATGAGGGGAAGGTAGACGGTACCGGCGGGGGCGGTGGTCATCTTGGCGTAAGTCGCCTTCTTAGACTCGTCGAGGTACAGCTCGGAGTACAGACGCCACCACTTCTGGTAGTGCTTGTCGATGCGCTGGCCACCGATGGAAAGCTCAACGTTGTTGATCGCACGCTCGGCGACCCAGTTGCAGTCGTCGGTGGCGTTGGAGGTAACAGTGTTCGAGGTGAGGGAGAGAAGCTCGATGTACATGTCACCAACCAGATCACCGTTACGGGCGACGGTGACGGACACGCGGCCGGAGTTGGCGGCAGTACCGTTCACGGTCTGCTCGATGTTCTCCATGGCGAAGTTAGTGTGGCGCTTGTACTTGGCCTGGTAAAAAGTGACCTCAGGGTTACCGGTAAGGTAAACATCCTGGGCACCGTAAGCGACGAGTTGCATGAGACCACCGGCCATTTTGAGAGTTGTTGTACTATACACAGAGAAAAAAATTTCAGTTGAACGCGGCAATTTTGGTTTCGATTTTTCTCAGTCTATGTTAAATGTCGACACAGCCTGAAGATATTGAGAGTGAAATTGAGGAGGGTGAGATCGTGACTGAGGATGAGATCTCCGAGGATGAGGATGAGTATCAAATCGAGGAGGATCAGGGTATGGATATCGCCGAACTCATGACATCTCTCATGGCGACTGATGAGGGAGATACCGTCTGTTCAGCGCTCGTTAACATCGCGAGCCAACTTCAGACTCAAAATAAAATTCTGATAAAGATGTTGAGCAAATTAAATTCCGCTTAAGGATAAAATTACTTATACTGTAAATGAGAGATACTCACTTCATCGATAAGGATCCAAATATCTACGATGCACTCACGGAGTTGCAGAAGCAGAACATCCAGTCTATGAATGAAGACCAGATTTTACAGGTGATTGAAGAGTTTGAGTTTCGATGGTACCTACACGACACAGAAGGCTACTCTCCCTGTATGGAGCGAGCGACAAGGTTGGGTTACCGTCAATTCATCCACCCAGACAATTTCAACGAAATTGGAATTCCTAAACCCGATCAAATCGATATCATGGCTATCCGTGGTATTAAGAATCGCATGACTACTTTTTTGATCGGACTAAACAACCATGTTCAGATACACATGAAAGAATATAAGTATGATGATGAAGTCTCGATCAATAAACGAATCAACAATATCATTCTCCAAATCGAAGATGGATTCGAGAATGTGCGGCGACACCAAATCTCATATGAACGCGTCATCGCTCCGACTGCACTTCCCCAGGTTTCTGTGTACACTGATCCGTCCACGATGGATGACGAAGAGATTGAAAAGTCTTCTCCGTTTCAGAAATGTCTCATGATTTCTCTCAAAGAAGCGTACCGTGCTGGCTATCGTCGTTACAAGGGACACTGCTGTGAAGAGATTAAGACAGTCGAAGGGTTTAGGACGAGAGCGTGGAATCCAATTTTCACAATCGAGGAGTTTGTTTATACACTTCCTCAGAAGGAAAGTAACTTTATGAACTGGAAAAACTTTACGAGTAAAGGTTCTATCTTCAGAGATGTCATCGACAACATTTCAAAGTGTAAGGATGCACAGTTTCCTGAGATTAACAAGCGCCGTCACGTGTGGTCATTCAAGAATGGCGTCTTTGTGGGTAAGGAATGGATTCCCGATCGCGGTGTCTATGACTGTCGCTTTTACCCATACAAGAGTGACAAGTACGCATGCCTCGACCCGAGTATCGTCGCCTGTAAGTATTTCGATCAGCAGTTTGATGACTTTTCACACATCGAAGATTGGACAAAGATTCCCACACCGTGGTTTGATTCTATTCTAAAGTATCAGAAGTTCGACGATGAAGTCAGTAATTGGGCATACGTCATGGGTGGTCGCCTCTGCTTTGATGTTGGTGAGTTGGATGGCTGGCAGGTGATTCCTTTCTTCAAGGGTATTGCCAGATCTGGTAAATCCACGTTGATTACCAAGGTTTTTAAGAAGTTCTATGAGAATGAGGATGTTGGAACACTTTCGAACAATATCGAGAAGAAGTTTGGTCTCTCGGCGATCAAAGACGCTTTCATGTTCATCGCGCCTGAGGTGAAGGGTGACCTCGCACTCGAACAGGCTGAGTTTCAGTCGATCGTTTCGGGTGAAGATGTTTCCGTGGCTGTGAAGAACAAGACGGCTGTATCGATTGAGTGGAATGTACCGGGTGTTCTAGGGGGTAATGAGGTACCCAATTGGAAAGACAATTCGGGGTCTGTCCTTCGTCGTATCTTGACTTGGAACTTCGGTAAACAGGTGCGTGAAGCTGATCCACAGCTGGATGAGAAGCTTCACAACGAGCTTCCGATCATTCTCCTGAAATGTGTGAGAGGATACCTCGACTATTCCAATAAATACAGGAACAAGGATATCTGGAATGTGGTACCGTCGTACTTCAAGAAGATTCAAAAGCAGGTGGCGATGGTGGCGAGTAGCCTCACGAACTTCCTGGAATCGACGTACATCGTAATCGGTGAGGATCTCTTCGTTCCACAGAAGGAGTTTATTGCGAAGTTTAACCAACACTGCAGGGAGAATAACCTGGGCAATCACAAGTTTCATGCGGACTTTTACGCTGGACCGTTTAGTTCTCGCGAGATTGAAGTCAGGAATGAAACGGTCAAATACAAGGGGCGTCTGTACAAGCATCAACCTATCATCAGAGGCTTGGATATCGTAAACGACGACCTGACCTTCACCGACGATACCTAAAAAAAATCCTCACCAATAGTAATATGAGCCAGTCGGTCAAAGAATTTGTACGCCGATCTGGTGTCGAAGTTCAAAGTCCGAACTCGAACTCGAACTCGAATGATGAGTATGCACGAGAACTCGAAGAAGAAATGTTAAAAGCCGAGCGAGAGCAGGCACGACCAACGTATAAAGCATTCAGGACTCCACCCCGCCAAGTGCGTCCACCCCCACGCGCTCGGGTACCCGAGCGTCTTCAGAAAAATCTTATAAGTGAACCACTCGTCAACGAGTTTGCAGATATTAATGAAAATGCGTTCGTGAAGGCTTTAGCCGAGGCTAATTTCACCGAATTCAATACACAACTCGAAATTAGCAAACTTAATCCAGGTATGTTTAACGCCACAGTCGATTCCGGGTTTGGCCCGAAAGATGTTGTCGTCGACATTAAAAAGATACTCATGAAACCACCCCTCGGTAAAATACCTATCGGTGAAGGTCTTTATCTGGACACACAGGAGATACGAGGAGTGTATGGACAGTTTAAAACTGGATTTACCCACACGAAAGATTTTGGACCTAAGGGTAATATCGGTAAACCTTTCTCGACTGTTCAGTTTAAATTAGAAATTTCAAACGGGGTGGAAAGTAAGGGTGTCACCGTGAATATATACAAAAACGGTAAGATTCGTTTTTCCGGTGGGTTTGTGGGTACAAATATCGCGAACCAACCCGAGCTCATTCGTCGTTTTATCGTCGATAGATACACCGATAAGCAACCCTTCTTCTATAATCCATTCGTGTACAATAATCTGAATGGTCAGTTTAGGATAAACGGGGTTTTCAAAAACATGGAGGTCATCGGGAGACGATCCCAACAATATGGAATGACGAGTTATTCGTATGAACCTGAGTTGTCTCCATTCTTTTACGCCTATTTCGATGACACGAAGCTCATCCTTTCTAAAAGTGGAAACGTTCAGATCACAGGTGCGAAAAATCCTACCGATATGCTGCGCTCGTACGACTTTGCAAAAAGGTTTGTACAATCTCTGAATACAAATGGACATATTGTCGTGAAGGGTGCGTTTTCAGAGGGGGTGAAGGCATCCAAGCCCAAGGCGAAACCCAAACCTTCTAAGAAGACGAAAATGAATCTCACAAACTTTGACCCCAAAAAGTGTGAGAGGATGGATAAAAAGGAACTCATGGATATGGCGAAGCGTGTCGGTGTAGTTAACTTTAGGGTCAAAACAAACGCCGGTGGTAGTCGTATGGCCAAGAAGTCTGAGATTTGTAAAAAAATAAAAGATATGATCGGCAAAAAGAATGTGACGTACAACAAGAATAAAAAGTTGACGGGTTCGGGTAACACATTCAAGGTGGGAAGTATCCTCTGTAAGAATCAGAGCGTAAAAGAACTTCTTCGGGTAGCCGCCATACTCAAGATTTCACTCACTGGTAATGAGAAAAAAGCTGATCTCTGTAAGCTCATAGAGAAAGCGCGAAACAACATACGCACCGCACCATCACCTGTGCGTAAACCAGCCCCCACGAAAAGAGAAATACGAGAAGTCGCCGCAAATAAGAAACGTAACACGGAGAAGGCTGCCGTGATGAAAAAGCGAGGGCTCGATGAAAACTCGATTCGTAAAAATATCTCGAATCTTTACGGTGATAAATGGATGAAACGGTACAAGCCCAATCTCAACCAAGATGTCCGCAACATGAAAGCGGCTCTTAACGCGATCAACGCCAAAAATAAAAAGTTTGCACTTCCATTCAAAAAAGACGTCAAAGCAGTCGAGAAGACGGTCGTCAATCAGTGGAAGATGCAGCGAAAGCGTGATCTCGAGAAGAAGTACATCATGAACACGGTCAACGTGACTGGTGTTCCTCTCAATATGCGTAACGCGTGGAGACGGGCAGCCGCCAACGAGGCTGCGAACCGTTCGAAACTCATGACAAATAAACAATTGGCGATATTCAAGAAAGGTTGGTTAAAGCGTAGAGCCAACCTTAACATAAATGGGAACGCGCGGCGACCTATCGCAGCGGCTCGAGCTCGGATTGAAAAGATATAATCACGGGGTACGAGTCGATGACGACACGAGAGAGTGGGGAACACCCCAAAACTCGTGGATAGAGATGGCGCGAGAAGAACTCCTCGATGCCATCATATACGTGATCGCGGATTACCTGCGAT
>Ga0213863_10000501_pt1 | contig 29968 bp, 35 predicted proteins | sample PICome_8_FD_160128 | JGI IMG/M metagenome (GOLD analysis project Ga0213863, IMG submission 160128) | Coastal seawater microbial communities near Pivers Island, North Carolina, United States - PICO497 | ecosystem: Environmental > Aquatic > Marine > Coastal | place: USA: North Carolina... | reverse complement strand
TTTTAAATATTTAAAAACTAAGCATAGTTGGCATTTAGTGGATCCTAGTCCTTGACCATTGTTAGCCTCTCTGGGTGCATTTTTCATGACTTCAGGCACTGTGCTATATATGAACAAGTTTTTAGGAGGAGGTCAGCTAGCTTTAATCGGTTTCCTAGTTCTTTTATATGTTATGTACACTTGGTGAAGAGACATTATAAGAGAAGCAACATTTGAAGAGCAACATACAGTATCTGTTCAACGGGGTTTGCGATTAGGAATGATATTGTTTATAGTTTCAGAAGTAATGTTCTTCTTCGCATTCTTTTGAGCTTTTTTTCATTCAAGCTTATCTCCAACTTATAACTTGGGAGGTGTTTGGCCCCCAGAGGCAATACAAACAATTCAAACTTCTGGAATTCCTTTAACTAATACTTTCTTTCTTTTAAGTTCTGGTGCCACAGTCACTTGAGCACACCATGCTATTGTAGTAAGAGCAAAAAAACAAGCAATTCTTGGTTTGTTATTTACAATATTTTTGGCAACAATTTTTACTTTGCTACAAGGAATGGAATATGTAGAAGCGCCATTTAATATCAATGACAGTGTCTTTGGTTCATGTTTTTATATGGCTACTGGGTTCCACGGTTTTCATGTCTTTATTGGTACCTGCTGTTTAGTAGTGTCTCTTCTACGAATTGTTTATAACCATTTTACGTCAACACATCATTTTGGTTTTGAGTCTGCAGCTTGGTACTGACACTTTGTAGATGTAGTTTGGTTATTTCTGTTTATCACTGTTTATTGGTGAGGAGGTATTCATTAGCATATAGAAATTTTAGTTCTCGATAAATTTTTAGATAGTTTGAACAATGCCTAAGGAAAATAGTTCAGCTGGTAGAACAGTGGTTTTCAAAACCAAAGGTCAAGGGTTCAGATCCCTTTTTTCCTGAAACATTAGAGCTTAACGCGTGTAATCATTATTTGACGTTATATTCATTTTCATTTATTTATTATTAATGTCAAGGAAGAGCAATTGGTCCGCTCGCTAGGCTCATGTTCTAGAGGTTGTAAGTTCAAATCTTACCTTTGACAATTATTTTCTAAAAAATAGTTTAATCCTATTTCAAATATATGAATTCAAGCTATGACCTGAAACCTAGTATTTTTGGCAAATTTGCAAACTTAAAATATTCAAATGAATATGGCAATTCAAATTTTATGTCTTCTTTTGTTATCAAAACGTTAAGATGAGGTAAAAATTACTTATTATCGATTTTAGATAGTCATTTAATACATTACCCAAGCCCATTAAATTTAACATACGCTTGGAGCTTTGGGTCTTCGGCAGGAATTTGTTTAGTTATTCAGCTTTTATCTGGAATTTTTTTAGCTATGCATTACACACCACATATTGACCTTGCTTTTAGTAGTGTTGAACATATTATGCGAGATGTAAATAATGGTTGATTGATTCGGTATATTCATGCAAACGGTGCTTCAATGTTCTTCATTGTTGTGTATTGTCATATTTTTCGTGGACTATATTATGGTTCTTATATGCAACCAAGACAGTTACTTTGATGCTCAGGCGTTCTTATCTTTATTTTAATGATGGGTACAGCATTCATGGGTTATGTTCTTCCTTGAGGTCAAATGAGTTTTTGAGGTGCCACTGTTATTACAAGTTTAGTAACAGCGGTTCCAGTTGTGGGACAATCAATTGTTGATTGGCTTTGAGGGGGATTCACAGTAAACAATGCAACTTTAAATAGATTTTTTAGTTTACATTTCTTCTTGCCATTTATAATTGCTGCTTTAACTCTTATTCATTTGGCGCTTTTACATAAAGATGGGTCAAACAACCCATTAGGTGTAGATAGTACTGGGGACAAAATCCCATTTTATCCTTACTACGTAATAAAAGATTTATTCGCTTTCTTTTGTTTTTTAACCTTTTTTGGAGTTTTTGTTTTTTATTTTCCAAACGCACTAGGTCACCCAGATAATTACATACCGGCAGATCCTATGCAAACACCAGCTCATATTGTTCCTGAGTGGTATTTTTTACCATTTTATGCGATTTTAAGGTCTATTCCTGATAAACTTGGAGGTGTAGCTGCAATGGGGGGTGCTCTTATTGTTTTATTTTTAATCCCATTTACGAATACATCTGAAATTAGAAGCACAACCTTCAGGCCTATTTTTAAAATTTTTTATTGGCTACTTGTTGCTGATTTTTTGCTATTAGGCTGAATCGGTCAAAAACCTGTTAAAGACGTTTTCGTTTGGGTAGGTCAAGTTGCAACAGTGTTTTATTTCTTATTTTTTATTGTTTTAATTCCAGTAATAGGTATTATTGAAGCCAAATTAGTTTCTTATAAGACTAAAAAATGTGCTAGAAATAATAAACGTTCAATTAGATCAAGTCAATTTTTCTAATTTGCTTTTATTTCACTTGATAAAATATAAATGACATTAAAAAAAAAAAATTTGTTGAAAAAAATAAAAAATTTTACTATCAATTTTGGGCCGCAACATCCAGCAGCTCATGGTGTTTTACGATTGGTATTAGAGCTTAACGGAGAAATAGTAAGTCGAGCAGATCCTCATATAGGTTTATTGCATAGGGGCACAGAAAAATTAATTGAATATAAAAACTATATTCAAGCATTACCATATTTTGATCGTTTGGATTATGTTTCTATGATGGCACAAGAGCATAGTTATTGTTTAGCGATCGAAAAACTCTTTAATTGTCGGATTCCAAAACGCGCTCAATATATTAGAGTACTTTTTGCTGAAATTACTCGTATATTAAATCATTTATTAGCTGTTGGGTGTCATGCAATGGATGTTGGTGCAATGACTCCTTTCTTATGGGCTTTTGAAGAAAGAGAAAAACTAATGGAATTTTACGAACGAGTTTCAGGTGCACGAATGCATGCAGCATATTTTCGACCTGGTGGATTACAAGTTGATATTCCAAAAGGTTTATTAGACGACATCTACATGTTTACTGAGCAATTCACTTTACGGTTAATTGAAATGGAAGATATGTTAACAGAAAATAGGATTTGAAAGCAGCGATTAGTTGATATTGGAGTTGTAACTGCTGCTGATGCCTGTCAGTGGGGCTTTAGTGGTGTTATGTTACGTGGCTCTGGCGTTCATTGGGATTTGCGTAAAAGTCAGCCGTATGAAATTTATGATAAGCTTAAATTCGAAATTCCTGTTGGAACTAATGGTGATTGTTATGACCGTTATTTAATTAGAGTTTTCGAAATGAAAGAATCATTAAAGATAATCGAACAATGTTTAAACTCAATGCCACTTGGTTATATAAAAACAAATGATCTCAAAATTTCACCACCAACTAGAAGTGAAATGAAGCAATCAATGGAAGCCTTAATTCATCATTTTAAAATTTATACTCAAGGAGTCATAATACCTAGTAGTGAGACTTATATTGGAACAGAAGCACCAAAAGGAGAATTTGGGGTTTATTTGATATCTGATGGTACAAATAGACCATACAGATGTAAGATTAAAGCTCCTGGGTTTAACCATTTACAAGCTTTGGATTTTATGTCAAAAGGACATCTAATTGCTGATGTTGTCACAATTATAGGAACTCAAGATATTGTATTTGGAGAAGTTGACCGGTAAAACCATAAAAATGTGCTCTAATCTAAAATCTTTAAAAACTTTACAAATTTTTCCAAATGGTTGTATTTTTATTAGCTCTTCTTCTTACTTAAAAACTTATAAAAAATACAACTTTTCGAAAAAAAATTTGTTTGTTAATTTTTTAAAAAAGAATCAACTAGCTTCAACTAAATCTAATTTTTTTTATACGAAATATCGAAATCAAATTATTAAAAATTCAATAAATGAACTCACAGTTAATTATAAAAAATATTAAAAATCTAGTTAAATTATGTCCTATAGAAAAAATTCAACTTTATGATCAAGAATTAGTATTAGTTGTAAAATCACAACTATTGTATGATATTTTACTATTTTTTAAGTACCACATGTCGTATCAATTTAATATTTTGACTTGTATCACGGGTGTAGATTATCCTAATAATAAATACAGATTTAAATTAGTTTATGATTTATTAAGTATTCGTTATAATATTCGTCTCAGAATTAAAACATTTACTCATGAATTGATTGGGGTTGATTCTTGTGACAAGTTATATTTTACAGCTGGTTGGTATGAGTGTGAAATTTGAGACATGTACGGTGTTTTCTTTAAAAATCATTCAAACTTAAAGCGAATTTTAACTGATTATGGTTTCGAAGGTCATCCACTTCGAAAAGATTTTCCATTAAGTGGTTTTGTTGAAATGAAATATAATGAAACAGAAAAGAGAGTAATAAATGAGTCTATAGAGCTATGTCAAGAATATCGCACATTTAAGTTTTTATCCCCTTGATAATTATTTCAGATACTTATGAAAAAACAAATTCAAAAAGATAAGCAAATCAGGAAACTTTTTAACAAACGAGAATTAAATTATACCATTTTAAAAAGTATAGTTAAAAATGAAAATTTATCTTTAGTTATAAAGTGAAATGCAGTATTGAAATTATCTAATTTATCAGGAAGACATAACAAAACTAAATTTGTTAGTAGGTGCGTCTTAACTAATTCTAAAGCTAAACTTAGCAGAACTTTTAAAAAATTTTCAAGATTAAGTTTGTTACGACTAGCAAGATCTGGTGCCATTTCTGGATTAAAAAAAGCGTCTTGATAAAAAAAAACTAAAAATGATTTCATCTATTTTCCCTTCAAAAATTTTTTTCTGTTTGAATAAACTGTTGGTTTGCAATGATTCTTTCCATTTGAATGTTTCGTTGTTTTATAACGAATATAGTATTATTTTGATTTTTTTATTTGTCGCCGCTGTATTATCCGTTATTATCGTATTATTTTCATATATTTTAGCTGTTCAAAACCCAGAAACTGAAAAGTTGTCTACTTATGAATGCGGGTTCGAACCTTATGAAGATGCACGTCATACTTTTGATGTTAAATTTTATTTAGTTGCTATCTTATTTATCGTTTTTGATATTGAAACTATGTTTTTAATTCCTTGGACCAATGTCTTAGGACAATTAGATCTTGTTGGGTTCTGGTCTATGGTTGATTTCATGTTTGAATTAAGCATTGGGTATGTTTATATTTATTGTATTGGTGCATTAGATATACACTAATTTTTTATTTTTTCGTATTAGAAGAAAGGTGACTGAGAGGTTTAAAGTGAAGATCTGCTAAATCTTTGCATAATTTTTATTGTGCCGTGGGTTCGAATCCCATCCTTTCTTTAAGTTTAAAAACTTCTACAGTGTGATTATTTTGTGTTATTGGAATATAGCCAAGTTGGTAAGGCCTTCGTTTTTGGTACGAATATTCAAAGGTTCAAATCCTTTTATTCCAACAAAAAAATTATTTGTAATTATCCTAAGTAAAAGTCTTCATCGTCTAGTGGTTAGGACCTCGCCCTTTCACGGCGATAGCACGGGTTCAAATCCCGTTGAAGATATTAGATAACTTATTTAATTAAAGAAAAAGACTTATATGTGTATTTAAGCTTAATTAGTATTTAAAGTTTGTATTATTTAAACGCGATAGTTTTGAACATCGTATCATTGTAGAAGAATACTTACTGTTAATGTCTTTTCCGTCTACATAAAAATCGTTTAATCAAAATCTAAGTTGTGATTTAAAAAGCTTCTTTTGTGCAGGTTTAAACTTAAAATTTTCTAAATGAAATTTTGTAACTTTCTTTAAAAACTGAAATGTTAAGTTGTTTAAATTAGAAACAGCATAGTATTGCAATCCTGCATAATTCTTAAATTGACGAATGTTTTTTGAGTTAAATACAATCTTGTTGTTTTTTAAGAAATTAGTAAGAAATAGTATTTTTTTAGAATAAGAAAAAACCTTTCTGACAATTTGCCAATCGTTTCTTGCTTGACCCAACGGGGTAATTACTTTAACAACTTTGTTAATATGTCCTTCAGTATTTATATATGTCCCTGAATTTTCAAAAAATACAGTGTTAGGTAAATGAAGGTGATTAGTTATGTCAAAGTTCTTTTTAAATTTTGTTAACTGTTTCAGTTCTAAGTTACTATCTTGTGTTATTAGTAATTTATTTTTGTGTTTATAACTTTGAAAAAAGTTTAGTAATTTTAAATTTAACAATTTTTTCATATTAGATGTTGAGAATGAGCTGTTTATAAAATAAATTCCTGCAGAATTTCTGAAATCTTTATTCTTTATTGCCTTAAAATCATTAAAGTTAGCAAATCCAGCATCATTTAAAGTGGAATTTAAGATATTTAATCGACATTGATCTGTTCCTTGTGAGTATAGGTTTATATGTTTTGTTAAAGATTTCACCATGTTTGATATACCGTAAATGTCTTCTCTTTTAAATATCTCTGCGCTAGAAATTAAGACAGGGTTTGATGAGTTTACAAACTCTTGACAAAATAAGTTATTGCCTTCTACTAGAGATTTCAAAATTTGAATATTGCTACTAAGTGTAATATTAGAAAACGTTAAATTAAATAGAGAACCAATAGCAATTGTTTTAAAGTTCCCTTTTAAATACCTTGATTTAAGCTTTAAATTTAATTTAGAGCCTTCGTAACGAGGATTCACTCCTAATAATATACAGGTATCTGATGTTGCGAGTTTAGCTTCATCTAAACTTGAGTTTAGTAAAAAATTCTCTTCTAAGTCAACATTTAAGTTGCTAGATTCAGACTGTCTAAGTTTAAAAAATGAATGTTTGTGTGTTAAAATATGTAGTAAGTTTAAAACTTCAATGCTTATATTTCTATTCAGACAAATTGTTATGTTACATGGCTGAAAATAATGTTTTAACAAATGGTTTTGAAAATATAGTGTACAAAAAAACTCTTTAAATAGTTTCTGTCATGATAGATTCAGAAATGATTCTTTTTGATTGTTGTTTAAAAAACTGTAAATTATTCTTTCAGGGGAAAACATCCCGTCAAATGAAAATCTAGTTTTATCAGAAATTCAATTTGTTTTGAAAGTTTTTTTTTCATACCCAGGTAAAACTTTTATTACTTGGTTATTTTTTAAAGATAGTTGAATAGGTGTTCCAAACCCATCAGAAAAATCAATAGAAGTTATATTTTTTAACTCTCAATTCCGATTTACAAAAGGGTATGGTTTTGAAGTTAAAGCGCCGACAGGGCATAAATCAATAACGTTACCTGATAATTCAGACTGAAAAACCTTTTCAACATAAGTCCCAATCTCACTATGCAGTCCTCTTCCAAACATCCCTATATCTTCGACCCCGGCGATTTCAGCAGCGAAACGGACGCATCTCGTACAGTGAATACATCGTGTCATTACGGTTTTTACGATAGGGCCAATATTTTTGTCTAAAACAACTCGTTTAAAACTGTAGAATCTTTTCTTAGTTAATCCAAAAAAAAGAGATTGGTCTTGTAAATCACACTCACCACCTTGATCACAAATTGGGCAGTCCAAGGGGTGATTTAATAATAAAAACTCTAGAACATTTTCACGAGCTTTTTTAACTAAAGAGCTATTAGTATGTATATCACCATTCGCTAAACAAGATTTAGCATTCATTGCACAAGAAACAATAGGCTTAGGTGAGTTCTGTAGTTCCACAAGACACATACGGCAATTCCCTGAGATAGATAAATTTTTATGGTAGCAATAATGTGGCACGTTAATTCCTAATGTTTCACAGTATTCAATAAGAGGAGTGTTCTGTTTTCAAAAATTATCGTTTGAATTATTTTTAAATTCTAAATCATAATTAAATTTTATATTATTTATATGAAAGTATTTCAAAATTAAAAGAAAAAATTTAGTATAACTCAATTAAACAACTGATCATTGTTAACAATGTTAATAATACGCTTCGCATTTAGAGACACACATATAAAATGGAACTAATATCGTAATAATCGGTTTTGATTTTAAATTAAGTCTTGTTTAAGTTGAGGAAACGTAGCTTCAAATGGTTAAAGCGTCGACTTGTCACGTCGAAGATTGCTGGTTCAAATCCTGTCGTTTCCGTTTTATTAAAAGTTAACTTTTAATGTTTTTGATTTTATCCATTCTAATAGTATTTTTTAATCTATAATATATAGTTAAAATTGCTAATCCTATTGCAGACTCTGCAGCGGCAATCGTTAAAATAAACAAAACAAAGACATAACCGGTGATATCATCTAGATATATAGAAAAAAGGACAAAATTTAAGTTTATCGCTAATAACATTAATTCAATAGACATTAAGGTTATTAATATATTTTTTCTATTTAAAACAAGCCCCAATACTCCAATTAAAAATAAGGCTATAACAATATTCAAAATGTAGTTTAAATTTAAAATTATCATGTATACAGTATTTAAATATGGGTACATTGGGGCTTGAACCCAAGACCTGTGGATTAAAAGTCCAATGCTCTACCAACTGAGCTACATACCCATATGATTCTTCATTGCAAAAATATTATAATGCAAAAAGAATTAAGAATGCCATCATTAATGAGAAAAGAGCGATAGCTTCGGTTAATGCAAAACCTAAAATAGCAGTTTTAAATAGTTCATCTTTTAAAGAAGGATTTCGTGAAATTCCAATTACTAATGCACCAAATACGGTACCAATTCCTACTCCAGCTCCTGCTAGTCCGATTGTTGCTAAACCAGCCCCTACAAATTTAGCTGCTTGTAATAACATGTAAACATAATAAAAATGTATCTATTTTTTTCGGTGGCTTTAAAGCAGCTTTTAAAGATTAAGTTTGAGATTTTAAAGGTCCCATCAAATTTCTAATCTCTAAGATAAACTTAAAGATTCTAAAAGTCTTTGCAACGTCATTGTTTTTGAATATATTACAATAAAATTATTGTTTTAACAGGTAATTTAGCACCTCCAGTTTTAAAAGCTGTGATGGCAATGTTCCTTGATATTCCACATATTTCAAACAAAACTGTACCAGCGCTTACTTTTACACCTCAATGAGATAAGGCACCTTTACCTTTGCCCATTCGAACTTCAATAGGTTTTGCTGTAATAGGAACAGAGGGAAAAACTCGTATTCAGAGCTTTCCTTTTCGATTCAACTTTCTGACAATAGCCTGTCGTGCTGCTTCAATCTGTCGAGATGAGATAGTCCCTGCTTTTGCAGCTTTTAACCCAATACTTCCAAATCTTAATTTATTAGAGCGAAAATCAAACCTTGATAGCTTACCTTTTTGTATTTTTTTATATTTAGTTTTTTTTGGTTGTAGTAACATGAACTTTCTAATTTTTGTTTTCACAAGTTCAAACTTTTATCCCAAATGTACCATTGATTGTATAAGCAGTTGACTGAAAATAGTCAATTTTAGAACTAAACGATTGAAGAGAAAACTTTCCAAACTGTAGAATAACACTCCGAGCTCTTGGTGCTCTATTAAACCTACCTTTAATGACAATTTTTATCCCTGCAAGATTTGATATCTCAGACGTAATCAATAGTTTTATACTTTGTTTCAAAAACCCCAAGAAGTAATTATCCTTCCGAGATATAGCAATTTGGTCGGATCTTAATTGATTAAGCCTAAATTGGTCACTTATAAACTCAGCTAATAATTTTGCCGATTTTCGTTTCACAGCGCTAATGAATAAAATATTTACCGCTTCTTTAAAGAAAGAATTTTTAATAAATTTTCTCAGCTGTCTAAAAATAACTCTAAAATCTTTGATTTGGTCTTGTGTTAATTGCTTAGTACTGTTTAAGTTTTGTAACGTTATGGAAATATTAATTTTGTTTTTAGTATATCTTGTTAAGCTTTCTAATAAAATTTCTTGAAATTCCTTTAAATTAATTGTCTGATTTTTGTCGAGCTTGTTAGATAGTAAGTTTATTCGATTCTTTACTTTTTTCTCCTTTTGAAATTTTTTCAAATTCGTTATTAGATGGTTAGGTAACACCTTGTATGGTAAATCTTTTTTCTTCTTCTTATTTTTCTTGTTGATTTTTAAACGTGTTTGCAAGCGTTTAAAGTATGTTAAAGATTTTTTCGAATATTTTGTTAAATGTTTATTTATGGCATAAAGTGTTTTTGTCGTAAGATAAAAAGAAATAAATATTTGTAAACTATTTTCAGAGTAAAACAGTTTACAACTATGAATTTTTATCTTATATAAACCAAAAAATCGATTTAAATATTTTTGAATTTCTAAAGTTTTATATAGATACAAAGACGACTCTTCGTTATTTTTTTCAATATACTTAGATTCCCAATTTTTTTTAGTAACTCCTAACCTAAAAATTCGTGCATCTGTTTTTTGTCCCATTTTTATTTTTTATTCTTTTTTTTTTTATAAGAAAATTGTTTTCGAGTAAGAACGAATTCTCCCACTTTATACCCGACCATTTCATCTACAATTTTTATTGTGATAAACGTTTTACCGTTATAAACTTGCATAGTAAGCCAAACGAATTTCGGCAATATTACAAAGTTTTTGTAGACAGTTTTAATATCATGTTTATAAATTGATAAATTTTTGATATTGTCTAATAATTTGTTATTAACATACGGCCCTTTTCATTTGACTCTACTCATTTTTTACCGTTTTAAAAATTTAAATTTTTATTACTTTTTACTGGTTTTACCATTTTTAGTAGGTTTTCCTCATGGCGTTACTGAAGAACGGCCGCCAGAGCTCTTCCCTTCACCTCCTCCATGAGGGTGGTCAATAGGATTCATTGCTACACCCCTAACAGTTGGTCTTTTATTCATTCATCTATTTCGCCCGGCTTTACCAATTACACTAAAAAACGAGAATTCATTCGATACGGTTCCAATCGTTGCATGGCATGTAGATGGGAAGAATTTGTGTTTCCCAGAGCTTAAAACAATTCGACAGTATTTAGAAGTTTTTTCAATTAATTGCGAATTCGTACCAGCAGACCTGCTGAATTGAGCTTTTTTATTTGCTTTTAAAGAAATATTATGGATAAAACTTCCCACAGGAATTTTCATTAATGTTAAAGAGTGTCCAACTTTGACTTCAGCATTAAACCCCGACTTTACAATATCGCCAATACTTAGATTTTTAGGGGCAATCATATAAAAATAATCATAGTTTAAAAAATCATAAACAGCTGCAATAAAAGCAGTTCTAAATGGGTCATATTCTAAACTAGTTATAATTCCTACAGAGTCTTTATTCCTTACAAAATTAATTTTTCTATACTTTTTTTGATGGCCACCACCTTTATGGCGTACAGTGATTTTTCCAAGGTTACCTCTTCCTGCTGTATTTTTTTTACCAACAATCATTTTTTTTATTAAAGGAGCCTTACTCAATTTTCTTTTTGATAAACTAGTTAATCTCTTTTGAGTTACTGAAGTAGATTTATTTTTTGTTGAATTCATATAAATAAAAGTTATTTCGAAAATTTTAAGAAATTCATGCTTTCATTAAAAATAGCAAACAAATCATTTTTTTCATCTAATTTGATTAATCAAAATTATTTTAAACATTTATTCTCTAAAATTAAGATTTTAAAATTTATAAAAAAAGAAACATTTTCGTTTTATTTATCTTGGTTAATTCTATTTACTTTTAATAAACTGTACTACATTAAAACAAAAATAAATTATTTCATTTCGCATATTTTGTTTTCTTTCTTTACTCATCAGAAATTAATTAGTTATGTTATAAATATTAATTTATCGTTAACAAATACGTTAATTAACGTGAATAGTATTAAAGGCAATCCTAAATTTTTTTATTCTGCTGGGATGTTCAATTTACAAAAAACTCAAAAAGTTAGGCAACCCAAAGCTATGATCACTATTTTAAAAGCTTTATTAGTAAAAATGAAAATTTTTAGAACAAAGCCTGTAGCTTTGCATTTTAACAATTTATTTTTTAATTATCAATCATATATTCATAAAAAACTCAAACGAAAAGTTTTTATAAAGTTAGTAACAAGCTATAATTATCACCCTCATAATGGGTGTAGGCTAAAAAAAAAAAAGCGAATTAAAATCCGCACTCGAACTAAAAAACTATAGAAGGAATGACTGAGTGGTTGAAAGTGGCAGATTGTAAATCTGTTAAGTTTACCTTATCGTAGGTTCGAATCCTACTTCCTTCAACGAAATATAACGCAGTTTGGTAGCGTGCCTGCTTTGGGAGCAGGAAGTCATGTGTTCGATTCACATTATTTCGAAGTTAGCGATAGTTTTTTATTTTTGAGTTTATAATATGGTGTTCTTATCAAACTTTTCATGGATCTATGAAAAATAGAGATATTCTTAATATATGATAGTTCTTTTATGTTTTTAATTTGTTTTTTAGAATAAACCTTATTATTTAATTTTAAACACAACAAATTAATTAAAGGGTTGATATTTTTCAATTTTTTTGAAGTGAGTTTTTGATGATTGCTGTTTATCAGTAGAACAGGCCCATGCAATAAAGTAGTTAAATTTCTAAATATTGAACAACTCAAAGTGTTAGTCATTAAAGCATTAAAAACTCTATAATACTTTAACTTGTTTTTTACTAAAGCTTGTTCAGTTTTTGTTCAGCTTTCGCTATCTAAAGAAGCACCATGAAAGAAAAAGAAAAAATTTATTGTTTTGAGATAATATTTGATTTTTAAATGTTTGTAGGTTTTTAGGTTAAAATCCATTTTTTATTATTTAGGCTTAGTAGGATTCGAACCTACGACAAAACCGTTATGAGCGGTACGTTCTACCTCTAAACTATAAGCCTAGTAAACCAAAAAAAATTTTTGATTTTATGAGAAATATAAGTATAAGCCAAATTTTTGTTGTTATTATTATAGGAGTTTTGATGTTTAGTGATTTTTCAAAAGGATTGAAAAGTATACGTAACTTAATTAAAAATAATAAAATTTATAAAAATTCGAAGAAAAAATAAACTCAGGAAAAAAAGGATTTGAACCCTTGACTTTTGGTTTTGGAAACCACTGTTCTACCGGCTGAACTATTTTCCTAAACGATGCTAAGCTCAAAAAATTCATGATCTATAAATACCTATTAGAAGTTAAATATCGTATTTTCTTTTCTTTTATCGCTTGAAGTTTTATAGTAGTAAATTGTTATTACTATAAAGAAACTTTATTGTATGTTTTTATCAAACTTAGTTTAAACCCAAATTACACTAATCTATTATATTTTTTAACAACCGATGTTACTGAAGTCTTTATTGTTTACGTCAATTTATCTTATTTTATAGCCAATCAAACAATAATTTTATTCTTGGGTTACCAACTCTTTACATTTTTATCTACAGGGTTGTACAGATTTGAATATGTTTATTTCAAAACTATTCTAATAATGACAACATTATATTGATTAAGCTTTATTGCTATTTTAAACGTTTTTATTTTCCCAGCAAGTTGATTTTTTTTTTTAGAGTTCCAAGAGTTTTTATCGATCCAAAACCTAACATTTTATTTTGAAGCTAAATTGAATGAATATGTAATCTTTTATAAATCAGTTTATTATTTATGTAATACTATTTTTCAGATAATAGTTGTGTTTTTTATTATTTTAGATTTATGTAAAGCTAATTTGTTGATTCTAAACAAGTTTAGGAAAGTTTTTTATTTCGTCTTTTTTTGTTTTGCAACGGTTATTACTCCTCCTGATATTGCTTATCAATTGTTAACTAGCATTTGTATAATAATAATTTATGAAATAACTACAGTATATACTATTTTTAAGAACGAACTTTTAAAGACTAAGTAGGTAATCAATTAAAACTGATTAAAATTCCCACTGATAATATTAGGTACCCTAATGATAAAGGAAGAAAGCTTTTTCAACCTATATACATTAATTGATCATACCTATATCTTGGTAAAGTCGCCCTTGTAACTATGAAGAAAACTACACCTAAAGCAAGCTTTAAACTAAATCATAAACTTCCCGGAAGGTAGTTGAAAGGAAACAAATTAATTAAAGGTAGTCAACCTCCTAAAAATAGTATAGAGACAAAGGCACTCATTAGAAGCATATTAGCATACTCTCCTAAAAAGAATAAAGCAAACGTCATAGCCGAATATTCAACATTATATCCAGAAACTAGCTCAGCTTCAGCTTCAGGTAAATCAAAAGGATGCCGGTTTGTTTCGGCAAGCATCGAAACACAAAAAATAAAGAACATAGGTAGCAATGGAATAATAAATCAAACGTTATTTTGAGCCAACACAATTGAGCTTAGATTGAAAGAACCAACACAAATACACACATTGATTATGATAAAGCCTATGGAAACTTCATAAGAAATCATTTGAGCTGCGGAACGCAACGCACCCAAAAACGGGTATTTTGAGTTACTGGACCAGCCAGCCATAATTATACCGTAAACACTTAACGAAGATGTTGCAAATAAATATAAAACTCCAACATTCAAATCAGATAATACAATTTGTTTTGATAATGGTAGCACAGCTCAACCAATTAAGCTTAAGATAAACGTCAACATGGGGGCAATTAGAAATATAGCAATATTTGAATTGCTAGGGAAAATGGTTTCTTTCACAAATAGCTTTAGACCATCTGCTAATGGTTGCAATAAACCTAAAAAACCAATAACATTAGGGCCTTTTCTTCGTTGTATGATACCCATAATTTTTCTTTCGGCTATAGTAAAATATGCAACAGAAATAAGTAAAGGAACAACAATAGCAAGAATTTTTAATACAATACAAATTATTAATACAATCATTTTTAGTTTGGGCAAAAGTAAAAATTAATCAAGATAAGGTAGGATTCGAACCCACGGTATTTTACAATACAATAGTTTTCAAAACTAACGCCTTAAACCACTCGACCACTTATCCTGTGAAAGCAAATGAAGGGATTTGAACCCTCATCTTTAATCTTGGCAAAATTACACTCTACCAATTGAGTTACATTTGCAAGGGTAATTTTAAATTTAAATAAAAAATTTGATTGATTTAAATATGAAAAAAAGCTCATTTTGGGATTTAGAGGTCGTAACTAAAGTAATATCAAGTCTTGGAATATCTTTGAAAAACTGGTATTGATTTTCTAGTTCTTTAAATATCAATGGGTTTCGTAATTGAATTGATATTGATTTTATAGACTTTAAGCTTTGTTTAAAAATAGCCGGTTGAGAATGTTTGATTTTCGGAAAAATTGAAGTTATTAACTTTAGATAAAAAAAATACATTATGTGTTTTTTTAGAATTATTTTGCAACCCACAGGGCTACCTTTTTTAATTTTCAGAAATACATTTAAATATCTAGATTTTGTTAGCTTGCTTTTTTTAGATGACAAAAATTCTAGAGCTAAGAGTCCGGAAATGAGATGTTTAAAACTAGATTTTTGGTATCCAAAATTTAGTATAATTTTTTCAAATTTTGGGATTTGTTCTATCCTTTGGTAAAAAAATACATTAACTAGGTCGTACTTAACTATGTTATAAAAATATGTGTCAAGAAAAAACATTTTGAATCTTTTTATATAAACCCTGAAGAAAGAGTTACAAACTTGAGATTTTTTTTCTTCTTCAGAAATTTAGGTATTGGCCCTATAATACGAGATGCGATTGGTTTCCCTTGTTTATTTATTAAACTAACAACATTCGATTGAAAAAAAAAAGTTGTGCCATCTTTTTTTATTGTTTTAGCTTTAGTTCTAAGAATGATTGCCTTGTGAACATCACCTTTTTGCACTTTTGATGTTGATCGAGCTTTATTACGAAGTTTTTGTATAGATACTATTATAATATCACCAAGGACTGCAAACCGTCTATTAAAACCATTGAGAACCTTAATACATTTTACAGTTTTAGCACCTGAATTATCCGCCACTTTTAAAATTGTTTGTTGTTGAATCATTTTTTTGCGTTTATAGCTCAATTGGATAGAGCGTTGGATTTCGGTCCCAAAGATTATAGGTTCAAGTCCTATTAAACGTATTTTATCGTACTGTTCTAGAATCACCTGTAATAAAAGTATTTTTTCTTAACAAAAGCGTATTCATACAAACTTTTTTTTTTACTAATATTAACACCTGTATTTTTAGTTGCAAGTAATAGCTCATTGATCAGCTTTTTATGCATTTTTTTTTCGTCTTTGTTGTTTGTTTTTATTAGGAAAAATTTCAAAGTAGTTGAGATTCGATTTGCATTGTGGACTATGTAAGGAAATTCCTTTAATTGAGAGCGTTTATTTTTCTGTTTTAATTGTTTGACTTTAAGTAATGGTGTAATATTAATAAGAGCTCTGTTGATAAACTCTTTATAGTTTTTATTAAATGATTTGTAAAAAAATTTACTACTTTTTAATCAAATTTTTTCAGATGTTGCACTTTTACCTTTTAATAATAATTGATTGATTATTTTTTTATTCATAGACTATTGATTATTTGATCTTTTAGTCCCATATTTTGAACGTGAAGTTTTTCTTCCTTTTAAGCCACTAAAATCTAACTTTCCACGAACTAAATGATATTTAATTCCAGGCAAATCTTTCACTCTACCCCCTCTAATCATAACCGTCGAATACTCTTGTAAATTATGACCTTCGCCAGGTATGTAAGCCATGATCTTTTTATTGTTGGTTAGTCTTAATTTAACTAACTTTCTTAACGCTGAATTGGGTTTTTTCGGAGTCCTTAAAAAAACTTTAGTACACACTCCTTTTTTTTGTGGGCAATTGTTCAACGCAGGAACTTTATTTCGTAGTTTTTTTTTTTTCCTCTTATTACGACACAATTGATTGATTGTAGGCATTTATTTGAATAATTATACCAAAAAAGGGACTTGAACCCTTACTCTTTTATAAAAAGAACTAGAACCTAAACCTAGTATGTCTACCAATTCCATCATTTTGGCATAAAAATACTCGTTATCGGACTTGAACCGATACTTTTATATAAAAATCAGATTTTAAGTCTGACGTGTCTACCAATTTCACCAAACGAGCTTTTTAAATAATTCCACAATTTGATTTTTTAACACTAGGTGCACAAGTATTCGGACTTTTAATAACTTTATCTTTTTTTTATTATTTTAGCATTAACACAGTCATACCTAATTTTATAGAAGTAAAAAAGTTTAGAGCAAAAAAGCTAATAAAAAACACAACTTCTATTTCAACTACGACTCTAGATCTAACAAATAACAAGAAACTAATTAATAATAGCTATAAGCTATTTATGCAATAATTTTAAAAGGGAATATAACTCAATTGGTAGAGTGTATGCTTTGCAAGCATAAAGTTATCGGTTCGATTCCGATTATTTCCAAACTTATTTCAAACCACATTTCTCTCTTTAGGCTGGATTTGAACCAACAACCTAGTGGTTAACAGCCACTCGCTCTACCATTGAGCTACTAAAGATTATTGCAAATGTTCTATTTTTCATAAAACCTAATAAATGAGTTGAAGTCAAGCCAAAAAGGATAATAGGATAGACAGTTAGTATAACTAATATCTTCTATAACTAATATTTGTAATATTTTATAATTAATATAGAAATGCTTTGGTGGTGTTGGTCAAGTTTTTGAATTTAGAATATTTGATGTAACAAAATCAAAAACACTAGCGTCAAACGAGATTATATCTCCTTTCTTTAAAATATAAGAATTAGATTGAACAATTCTATTATTAACATAAACTTTTTGGTGAGATATTAGTTGTCTTGCATTTCTGATGCTCTGAGAAAAGTATGTGCGGTATATTGCAGTATCTAATCTAGTTTCTAGGTTTTTGATGAATAAAGCAGTTTCATGTGTACTAGTAGATTTAGAATCTTTTAAACCCAACTTCACCAACTTTTTTAAATAAGCTTTTCTCAGTTTTCCGTAGAAAAAGCTCAGTCTTTGTTTGTTTTGCAAATTATACTTAAATTTTCTACTGAAAAAATCTTTAAAGTTGAATAAAACATGTGAAATAGGATCATAAAATCTTTTTCGGTTAAACTTTAAGGTTAAGTGTTGAAATTTTTGTCATTTCTTTTTTCTAAATCTTAAAAATTTATCATTATTTTGAATATTTTTTTTTAAAGTTAAAAATTTTTTGTATAATGGCTTATTACGTCGTTTATTTGTAAAGGGCATAAATATTTTTTAAAACATACTCTGACTTTAAGAACTTTTTAAAATCAAAAGATAACTTAACCAAAATTGGTAACAATATTTTTAATTTTATTCTTTTTCAATGGCAGTTTTTTTAATAAAGAATAGAAAAGAAAAAAGTAAGTTATCTTTATATTTTTCTCAACAAAGTTGAAATACCCCAACGTTTTATACGTAATTTTGGTAGAGTTTGAAGGAATACAATTAAAGGATATAATAGGAATTCCAGCTTTATAAAACTCATTAATCGCGGTAGTCTCAACTTTTTGGTTAAAAATAACAACTAAATGAGGTTTTGTTTTGACCGTCAACAAAAGTTTAAGGTTTTTCGAAAAGTTTTTTGATTGAATTACTTTCAAATAAGTTAATATTGAAAAACGATTTCTAAAAATCCCGCTAATTCACGATTTTTCTGATATAAAAGTATGATTTGTAAAGTGTATAAGTTTCATTTGTTTCATTTTAGAGACAACCGGAAAACCTATAAATAAAATTTTAAATTGACATACATGGTATTCAAAAATAATTTTCAAAACTTGTTTTAAATAAGCTTCTATATATTCTAAAGTGTCATTTGAGAAATTGAGAATATCAAAAGAAGGCTGATCCGAGTATATTTGTAACTTTAATAGGTTGTATTTAAATAATTTATGGTTTTGGATTTTAACTAGGTTTACTTTCATATTTAAACTTTTTTACCTTCTTTTAAGGTAATTTTTTCCGTTGCATATAAAATACCTTTTCCTTTATACGGCTCAGGAACTTTATATGACCTAATTAGTGAGGCAATTTGAGTAACAAATTGATAAGAATTTCCTATGATAAAAAGTTTATTAGCCTTTAAACAAAAAATTTGCAAATTTTGTGGAGTTTTGAAATATATAGAATGACTGTATCCTAATTTCAAATGTAATAAATTAAAATCTAGTACTTTTAAAGTAGATGCGCGAAACCCTACTCCAACAAAATTGAGTTTTTTGCAAAAAAAACTTGAAATTTCTAAGAGCATTTGTTTTATCAAAACTACCTGAGTTGTTTGTACAGCCTTTAAACTTCTTTTCTTGTTATTTGACATATTAAAAAAGGGCTCTCTAGTTATTTTGATTAATTTTTTGTCTTTTTCAATGACCAATTTAGTTTTTAACTTTAATGCTTTTTGATTAACAGAGTTTGTAAAAATAATAATATGGTTTGTAGTGCAATAATAAAGTGAGATATCTTTTGGAATTTTGATTATATGCCGTTTTGTAATATTATTCATTTTTATTTGATTATGAATAAAGGTTTTCCTCCTGTATGAGTTTGTTTGCATTCATGAATTGTCATTAAACCCTTGTTTGTTGTTAATACAACGAGACTTTTTTTTGTATCGAGCTTTCACAATTGTGGTGCTGAGTGATAAATTTGATGACTAGGCTTAGATATTAGTCTCAGTGAGCTCATTGCTGGTTTTCCGTTTTTGTATTTTAAAAAAATTTTTAGTAAATTCGGGTCTAAATCATAAATTTTATAACCTAAAATAAAACCTTCATCCCAAAGAATATTCAAAAAAGCGGTAATTAATTTTGTTTTTGGTTGAAAAATAAAGTTTCTTCGAGAAATTTGACTATTTTTTAAATCCGTAGCTATATTCCATATAGTGTTTTTCATAAAAAATTTTTGATATGTTTAGAGACAGGATCGAACTGCCGTCACAAGGATTTTCAGTCCTTTGCTCTACCTACTGAGCTATCTAAACATTTACCCACATTTAAGGAGTTTTAAAATCATAACGATTAACTTTTTTTAACATGATCTCACCATGAGCATCCAATAGCTTTAAAAATACACGTCCTGTTTTTTTTGAAAAAAACGGTTGTTTAAACCCTGCACGTTTTAATTTACCAAATTCTAACCAATTTAACTCGCTTTTTTGAAGAAATTTTAATGCGAATCTGTCGGAGTCTGTCTTATTAAACAACGCAGACCTAAAAAATTTAGTATCTAACCAAAACTTTGTTTTAATTTTAATATCAGAAAATAGTTGCATTTTTACTCTTTTTCAAATAACTAAAAACTTAGCCACTTGAAACAAATGAATTTTTAATTGTTTATTATAAATATAGTATCCGAATTGTTCTTGAGACTTTTTATTAACGTGAGGTGATTGTAATACAGAAAAGAAAAAAACTTTTTTATTTTTTTGCGATTGCACAGGGAAAAACTTTAAATTAAGAACTTTGTTTGTTTCAAGCTTGTAAAAAAATTTTAAAAAGTTTGTTAAAGAATTTGAATTCTTTGAATAAATAGATAAAGTAATAAACATAAACTTTGCAATTTTTGAATATAACACAATAATCAACAATAGACACTGACTAATAAAAAAAACCTAACCTACTTAACGAATTTTAGACGCTGTTTTAGCATTTGTATGAGTACGTTGACCTCTGACAGGCAAGCCACGCAACCTACGAATACCTTTATAAGCTTTAATTTGAACTAAGTTTTTCGCTAACATCATCTTTGATTTTCTCAAGTTACTATTTATTGACAAGTTTGAATTCTCTATAAATTTAACTAATTTTACAATTTGGTCTGGTTTTAGCGTGGACAATTTACAATTATTGGATAAGCCTAATTTTTTACAAATTGAGGATGATTGAAAATATCCAATTCCAAAAATCTTGGTTAAAGAAAAAAAGATTGATTTGTTTTCTAACAGTTCTGTTTCTAAAATATATACCATTTATAATTTATAAATATGTGTAACTTCAACTAACATATTAACACTCATATGCATTGAATTTAAAAAAATTTCTGGATATAACCCAATGACTACTGTACCAACAATCAATGGCAAAAAAGCAACCGCTTCTCGTTTGTTTATATCAATATAATCTTTTAAATATTGAATTTTCAAATTACCATAAGAAATTCTATTAAACAACCATAATGAATAACAGCCACCAATAATCATACCGGTAGCACTAATAAAAGTAGCACTAGTATTAGTTTTGAAAGAGCCAGCTAATATTAAAAACTCTCCTACAAAGCTGCCTGTCCCAGGCAACCCAATATTTGACATTGTGAAAAATAAAAAAATGAATGTGTACAACGGCATCGTATGAGCCAAGCCTCCGTAATATTTAACCATTCTAGTATGATGTCTTTCATAAACTATTCCAATAATCAAAAATAAAGCACTCGCTACGAAACCGTGGCTTAGACTTTGTAATATTGCTCCTTCTAGACCAACTGTATTAAAACTGAAAAGACCAACCATTACTAGATTCATATGCGCTACAGAAGTATACGCGATAATTCGTTTAAAATCGGTTTGACGAATTGCTGTAAAAGACGTGTAAACGATACCAACGATAGATAGTAAGTAAACAATTGGAGCAAAAAAAAATGATGCTTCTGGGAACAGCGGAAAAGAGAAACGCAGGAAACCATAAGTTCCCAATTTTAATAAAACGCCGGCTAAAATAACAGACCCTGCTGTTGGAGCTTCTACATGGGCTTCTGGCAACCATAAATGTACAGGAACCATTGGAACTTTAGTTGCGAAAGATCCAAAAAAAGACAGTCATAAAAATTTTTGTTCTGTTGTAGAAAAAATGAAAGTTAATAACACTTCGTAATCAGTTGTCCCTACTTGATAGTAAATATATAAAATGGATAATAACATTAATACTGAGCCCAACAATGTATATAAAAAAAAGAAATAAGCAGCTCTAATTTTTCTCTCTCGAGAACCTCAAACGCCAACTATTAAATACATTGGAATCAGCACACTCTCAAAAAAAATATAAAATAGTAACAAATCTAAAACAGAAAAAACTCCAATTAAAAAAAATTCCATAATTAGAAAAGCAATCAAGAATTCTTTTATATTTAGTTTAACACTAGTTCAACTTATCAATATACATAAGAAAATTAATAAAGTAGTTAAAAGTATAAAAAATAATGATATTCCATCAATACCTAAGCTAAAATTAAAGTTTAAGAAAGGAATTCATAACAATTTACTTACAAATTGGAAAGAACCAATAGATTTATTGAAAAAAACTCACAAAAATAAAGAAGCTACATATGATAAACAAGATACATTTAAAGCTATTGATTTCAATAAAAAAGAATTTCGTGAAGGTACAAGTAATAAAAAAAATGTTCCAATTAAAGGTAATATCAAGACAAAAATCAACAAATTTGTCACATTTAATAAAAAAAAATCTAACATTTACATTTTATAGGACTTGAACCTATGTCCATCAGCTTAGAAGGCTGTTGCTCTATCCAACTGAGCTAAAAATGCTAAAAATAAAGGCTAAAACCGGACTTGAACCGATATTAAAAGATTTGCAATCTAATACATTAACCAAATTATGTTATTCAGCCTAAAAATAAAATTTACGTATAATTTAAAAAACATCCCGAACAATAATAAATCAAAATTAGTAATTGTAAAAAATTAAACTATTGACATAGTTAATAATAAAATTATTTTGTATGAAAATAAATAAATTAGAGTTGGGTTTACAAACAGAAAAAGTAAAAGATAGAACAGGCAAACTACTAAAATTGAAATACTAGATTCTATCGGATAGTATAATTTGCCAGCTACAGAATTCTCAAAATACATAATTTTTACTATGCGAATATAGTAGAACGTAGAAATTACACTACATAATATGCTAAGAATTGCAATGAAGTACATAGATGCCTCAATGGAAACTAAAAAGATTCCAATTTTAACTAAAAAACCGATCATTGGCGGTAAACCCGCTATCGACAATAAAACAGTGCTGAAAAATAAAGCTAAGATACTATTGGATTTACTTAACAAGTTTAAATCTGTTAAATCTTTGTTTTGTTTCTTACTATATTTGTGTTTCAACTGTAACAATAAGAATATAGACCAAATACATAAGCCAGCAATCATATATAAGAAAAGATAACATAACAGTGACTGCATACCTTCAAATGTCCCCGTGCTAAAAGCAATTAACGTATACCCCATATGACTAATTGAACTATAAGCTAAAAGACTTTTTAGTTTTTTTTGTTCCAAGCCACCAAAAGAGCCAACTATTATAGTTAGAACTGCTATAACAGCAATATAATAACGCCATTTGATGGAATATTCAAAAAAACTTGAATAGAAAATCCTGATAATCAGAATAAAAATAGCTAACTTGGGCACAACAGCAAAAAAGAACGTAGAACTAGAAGGTGAGCCTTCGTAAACATCAAGCGATCATAAATGAAACGGAGCCACTGCCAATTTAAATAAAAGACTTACAAAAATAAATACCAAAGCAAATTGTATTAAGCCTCCGTCAATAAAGACGTGTTTAACAAAGGTATAATTATTTACCTCATAGACACTTTCATATTCTAAATACATTAGAAAAAATAAATTTTTTAAATCTTCAAAATTTGTAGTGCCACTAACTCCATATAAAATAGAGGAACCGAATAAGAATAAACTAGACGAGAAGGCTCCTAGAATGAAATATTTTAAACCGGCATCCACAGAAAAAGTTGAATCTTTTTTCATGGCTGCCATTATATAGAAAGATAAACTTTGCAATTCAATCGATAAATACGCAGTAATTAAATCATTTGAAGAGCATATAAAGAAAATGCCTAACAAAGCAAAAAGTATTAACACGCTATATTCAAAATAATTGATTTTTTGTATAGTCAAATAACGTTGAATCATCAGGAAACAAAAAATCGACATTAGGGCTATCCAAGCTTTAGAAGAAAAACTTAAATAGTCAAGAATAATAGTATTATTAAAGATTTGAAAATTATTGTATTCAACACTGTTATTCAATAATAGAAAACAAAACATAGCAATAATTAAAGTACTTAAATATAAAATAGAATTCTGAATTAATAAATACTTATTATTAACTGATATAAAAGTTCCGTGGATAATCAAATAAATTATAGAAATACCTAAAAAAATTTCAGGTAATAGCTGTATTTCTTTAAATATTAACATTTATAAATTGATTAATGCAGAAGAAGAGAAGCTAAAAAAATTTGTAGCTATGTGTAAAAACTTAAATCCCATTGCTATTAAGGCTGAAATTTATATAAAGAAAAACAATGACATTAAAAATAATAACCGTGGAACTTGTTCAGTTTTATACTTAAAATGTTACACTATCAGACATTAATATTTTAAAAGGGAAAATAAGATTTTCTGACAAAATATATCAAATTGTGGAATTTTATAACACCTACAAAGAAAAATAAAAATTTAACTATAAGTTATTTAAGTATATAAAACTGAACTATAAGTACGAGAAAGCTGCTTAAATATAACCTGGGTTTTGGTAATTTTAGTTGATCTCATTAAAACTAGCGTTACAGGTCCAATAGTCGCTAATAACAAAATATTACCAGAAAGCAAAAACTGAATAATATAATCAGTATACAATAAATGACCTATAGACATAACTTCAGTAAAATAATCTAATTTATTAAATCAATCAGAATAACAATTTCATAAAAAACTAATATCATAAGGGTTGGCTAACTCAAAGGTAGTAGGAACTATCAATAAGGTTTCAATCAAAAAAACAATACCAATAAAACTCCCAAATGGAAAATACTTTAAGGAATCTTTCGCTAAATAAACGGTTTTTACGTCTAGCATCATGACTACAAATAAAAACAAAACAGCTATGGCTCCGACATAAATTATCATAAAAATCAATGAAATATATTCGCACTCTAATAAGAATAAAATACTGGATGAAGAAACAAAACTTAATACCAAAAACAGAACAGAGTATATTGAATTTTGACTAAGAATAGTCATTAAAGCACTAACTATCAAAATAAAAGAAAAAAAATAAAAAAGTAAATTGATTATCATAAAATTTGGAAAATTTAATAATGAAAGAGGGATTTGAACCCCCGACATTTGGATTATGATTCCAACGTTCTAACCAACTGAACTATTTCATTTATTCCAGCTACACGTTCCCGTACAGCTACCTTGTTACGACTTCATCCAAATTGCTAATTTTTCAATGAACTAACTTTTTTTACTTTTTGAAAAAAGCAAAAAAAATTAAATTTTCAAGTAAAACTAACTTTCTGCATGTGACGGGCGGTGTGTACAAAGCCAAGGTACGTATTCACCGCAACATTCTGATTTGCGATTACTTGTGATTCCATCTTCATGTAAACGAGTTGCAGTTTACAATTCGAACTAAGAAAATTTTTAAAGATTAACTAAAATTTTTTGTTACTTTTTGTCATTTTCATTGTAGCACGTGTGTAGCCCAACCCATAAGGGCCACAGTGACTTGACTTAATTCTCACCTTCCTTTAAAGTTTTAAAACCTTAATAAACAAACAGTCTTTTTAAAACAAAATTTTCAATCTAAATCGAAAATTAAAAGTAAATTTTTAAAAACAAGAGTTACGCTCGTTTAAAGGAATGAACCAAACATCTCACGACACGAACTGACGACAGTCGTGCAACACCTGTAATGAAAAATTATTAATTTTTTAATTAACATTAATAATAAAAAAAATTTATCAATTTAAATTATTTTTCAATATGTCAAGGGTTGGTAAGGTTTTGCGCGGATTATCGCATTAAACCACATGCTCCACCACTCGTTGTAGGCTCCCGTCAATTCCTTTGAGTTCCAATTTTGCAATCGTACTCCTCAGGCGGAATGCTTATGGCGTTAGCTTAAAAAATCCAAAATTTGTTTTCTAAATTACAGCACTCAGAATTTACAGTGTAGACTACCAGGGTATCTAATCCTGTTTGCTCCCTACACTTTCGTCCCTCAATGTCAGTTTGTACTAAAGAGTCGCCTTCGCTAATGATATTCCTTCATGTATTCTTGGAATTTACTCCTTAACATGAAATTCCACTCTTCCATATAAAACTCAAGTAAAACAGTATTGTATATTTTTTTAAAGTTAAGCTTTAAATTTTAACATATAACTTATATTACAATCTACGGACTCTTTACGCCCAGTAATTTCGGATAACGCTTGCCCCTCCCGTATTACCGCGGCTGCTGGCACGAGATTAGCCGGGACTAAAACTTCTTTAAATAACGTCATTATCATTTTTAACGAAAGAATTTTACAACCAAAAGTTGGTCGTCAATCATTCACATAATATTGCTGGATCAAACTTTCGTTCATTGTCCAATATTCCTCACTGCTGGCCAAAAAATTAGCCTGGACCTTGTCTCAGTTCCAGTGTGGTTGTACGTCCTCTAAGACCAACTAAAGATCAAAGGCTTGGTAAACTTTTATTTCTACCAACAACCTAATCTTCCACAAACTCATCTTTTAACAATTATTTCTTTTATAATTTTTGCTTTTTTGAGCTTAAAACACTAAAAAAGTATCTAATATTACTACAAACTAAAAAATAGTTTTATCCTAAAAAAAATCAAAATTTTTAATAGGTATAGTTTATCTTAAGTTAAAAGGTAGACAAAAAATATTTGCGTATTCCTCACCCGTTCGCTGCGATATTTCAACATTTTATCGCACAACTCGCATGTGTAAAGCATATTATTAGCGTTCACCCTGAGCCAGGATCAAACTCATTTTTAATAACTTAAAATTATTTAAGAAATTCTAAGTTTGTTTAACTTGAAATCTTGTATGTTTTTAATGTTTATAACCTATCATGGTTTATTGAATAGTTAAAACGAATTTTAACGTTATAAGTTATAAATGTTTTCAAAATTTAAAAAATATATAGAATCTTAAGTAATTTAAATTTTAGTACTTATTAGCTAAAAATTTTACAACTCTTACACATTAAGCCTATTACGTAATAATCTTTTACGACTTTCAAAAAATTTTTTTTAAGGTTAGTTTCTTGTTTAAATGCTTTCAACAATTATCTATTATGAATATAGCTACTCGACTATGCTATTAAAATAACAATCGATTGACCAGGGATTCACTTTTCCCGGTCCTCTCGTACTAGGGTCTACTCCTTTCAATTTTTAACACTTACGGTAGATAGGGACCAAACTGTTTTACAACGTTCTAAACTCAGATCATGTACCGCCTTTCTTGGCGAACAGCCAAACCCTTGGAACCTTTTACAGCTCCAGGATGCGATAATCCAACATCGAGGTGCCAAACCACTCCATCGATAGGGTCTCTAAAGAATGATTAGCCTGTTATCCCTGGCGTACCTTTTATCCGTTGAGCGATGACCTTTTCCACTCAGAGTCACCGGATCACTATAACCGACTTTCGTCCCTGTTCGATTTGTCAATCTTTCAGTCAAGCAAGCATTGTACTATTATGCTCTTCAATTGAGTTTTATCAATTTGAGCTTACCTTCGTACGCCTCCGTTACTCTTTAGGAGGCGACCGCCCCAGTCAAACTACCCATTATAAACTGTTTTAAGTTCATGAGTAACAAAAGTTTTTAAGAGTGGTATCTCATTGATGTTTAAATAAATAACTTATGTTACGATTTAATGAAAACTTACCACATATTCTGCACAAAAAAAATTTTATTACAATTTATAACTATAGTAAAGGTGCACAGGGTCTTTCCGTCTAGCCGCAAGTAGTCTGCATCTTCACAGACATTTCAATTTCACTGAAATTGCACTGGAGACAGTAGGACAGTCGTTACGCCATTCATGCAGGACACCAATTAAATGCCAAGGAATTTCGCTACCTTTGGACCGTCAGAGTTACAGCCGCCGTTTACTGGGAGTTAAAGTCAAAGCCAAAACTTTTTCTCTTAATCTTGCAGCACCGGGCAGGCGTCAGTCTCTATACTTCTTTTTTCAAATTAGCAGAGACCTGTGTTTTTATTAAACAGTCGCTGTCCTCGATTTTGTGACAGCTTTTAAAAGTTTTAACTTAAAAAAGCTACTCCTTATTCCGAAGTTACGGAGTCATTTTGCCGAGTTCCTTCAATACAATTAATTCAAGCACCTTAATTTGCTAAATTTGTTCACCTGTGTCGGTTTAGAGTACGGTATTATCTTAAGCTATTTCTTGAAAATACTAAAAAACTTCTAATTAAAATCACAAATAGAAATTAAATTCATATTTTGTCACTTTAAGATATAATAAAAAAATTACCCATCAATTACAACTTTCGTTTTTATCTTAGGGGCCGGTTGACATTAAGGAGGATTAGCCTTCCCTTAAAAACCTTGAACTTAAGGTGACAATGTTTATTATTCACAATGTTTTTCGCTACTCATATCAATATTTTCATTTTTGATTTTTCCAATTTATATGACTATAAATTTTCTTAAATATACAAAACGTTCTGCTACCATTTAAAATCAGTTTTCAATATTATACTATCAATTACATTGTTTTAAATCTATTGTTTCGGCAAATAATTTTAGTCCCTATACATTTTTGACGCAAAAAAACTAAACCAATGAGCTGTTACGCTTTCTTAAAAGGGTGGCTGCTTCCAAGCCTACCTATAGATTGTTAAAATTTTTTTACTTTCTTTTTCACTTAATTATTTTTAAGGGCCTTAACAAATAATGTGGGCTGTTTCCCTTTTGACTATGAATCTTAGCACTCATAGTCTGTCTGTTTAAAATCTTTTTAATTCTATATTTGGAGTTTCATTAAATGCAGTAAAACTTTACGTCCCCTTTATTTATCGAGTGCTCTACCTTAGATAAAGAATTTTAAACGCTCTACTTAAATAGATTTCGCAGAAAACCAGCTATCTCTAAGTTTGATTGGCCTTTCACCCCTAATCACAAATCATCTCAGTATTTTTCTACATACACGAGTTCGGCCCTTCAATAAGCGTTACCGCTTTAAATTCAGCCTGTTCATGATTAGATCACTTAGTTTCGGGTCTTATATCAAAGACTAATAATATTCTTTAAAGAGCGCAATTTAAAACTCAATTTTTTTTAGCCTACACTTTGAAATGTTTAAGCTTGCCATTAATATAAACTCATTGATTCATTATGCAAAAGGAACGCTGTCGCTTTTTTAAAGCTACAACTGATTATAAACATTAAATTTCAAGTTCTTTTCAAATTCGAAAATTCTATTTCACCTTTCCCTTACGGTACTATTCGCTATCAATCGTTAAAATCTTTTAGACTTTGAGGGTGGGACCCCATTGTTGAAACAATACACGACTTGTATCGTTTTACTTTGTATTTTAAAATTTTAGTATATGTTTTACAGGGCTGTTTATATACTTTATGTTACCTTCTTTGGCTTTTAAATCTTAAACATATTACTTATTATAGTTTTTAAAAGTAGTCTATACCGCTTTTGCTCGCCACTACTAACGGATTCTCGGTTGATTTTTTTTCTAGTTACTTAGATGATTCAGTTCACTAGTTTCTAAAAATTTTAATTAAAAAATAATTAAAATGTGTTTAAATTTTTTAAAACTCGTTTCCGATTTAGAAAAGTTATAAGTTAAAATAACTTTACTCGTTATAACATTTCGTTTAATAAACGTTCTTTAATTTTTAACGTTGAGGTATCCATTTAATGCATTAAAAAGATTAAATCTAAAGGCGAATAATGGGATTCGAACCCATGACATTTAGAATCACAACCTAATACTCTAACCTAACTGAGTTATATTCGCCAAAATTTAAATCAAAATAACAGTTTAATTATAGAATTAATATAAATTCACTATATCTCTCAAGTATATAGAGGCTAATATAACAAATAGCTAAACCGATATTAAAAACACCTACACCCAGTTCTAAACCCATTAACACAACTAAAATCAATGAAGGTAAGATATGAAAAACTGCTACTACCTTCTCTTATAGAGTTAGCA
>Ga0213863_10000497_pt1 | contig 30042 bp, 47 predicted proteins | sample PICome_8_FD_160128 | JGI IMG/M metagenome (GOLD analysis project Ga0213863, IMG submission 160128) | Coastal seawater microbial communities near Pivers Island, North Carolina, United States - PICO497 | ecosystem: Environmental > Aquatic > Marine > Coastal | place: USA: North Carolina... | reverse complement strand
GGAATGGTGCCTAAAGGCCGTAGAATCTGAGAAGGATGATATAGAGATCGAACTCAGATGCCGGGAAAAGGATTCGCGTGGCAAATTTGGTCGCATTTTAGCGGAAGTGTGGGTCGGCGAAGATGGTCACTGGACGAATGTGAATAAGTGGATGTGTGACGAAGGCTACGCTGTTCCATATGTCGGCCAAAACAAGGCTGACGTCGAGGCGCTTCACATGGCAAATCGCGAAAAGTTACGAGCTAAATATCAAATTGACGTTCCCAAATAATAGCTATCCATTTTTCACCAGATGTGACGGGTTCACCTCCATGTAATGCATCATCGGTGATACCACCCCAGCTATCGAGTGTATCAAAGCTAAGGGCGTCACCCTTTTTCAGTTTAAAGCTTTTTTTCAAGTTAGGAAAAATAGTCTCGCCACCTTCATAATCATCGTTCAATGCAAATATGAATGTGTGCACTCTATTATTTTTGTAATCTTCGTGTCCATCCTGGTGAGGTTTATATAATCCACCCTTTTTGTAATGGACTACCCTTAGACTTTCGCAACGTTCTGGATGATCTGTGTATCTATTCACAATTTCAGCAATTTTGGGATCACACATTTCCAAAGTACATTCCCGACCATCTCGTATGGTAAAATTAATATCTTTATCGATACCGACTCCAGCCGCTTCTAGGTGAGGTAAAGCCATGCGTTTTATATATTCACACTCTTCATCCGTTAGTGAATTTGGTTCCACTGTAGGAAATTTATATATAGGTATCATATATCTCATGTAGAAATGTATTTTTCACTTCTAACCCACAAGTTTGCGATCCACTTTTCACCTCGCGTGACCGGTGCACCCCCGTGTATCGCTTTGTATGGAACTCGACCCCAGCTATCGAGTGTATCAAAACTGAGTACATCACCTTTTCGAAGTCTGTATGTTTTATCTAATATGGGAAAATACGTCTCCCCACCTTCATATTCGTCATTCAAGGCGAATATGAATGTATGTTTTCGACGATTAGAATGTTCGATGTCTGCATCTTGATGTGGTTTAAAAAACCCACCGGGTGTGTACCGAACCACCTGTAAATTCTCACACAGAGTGACATCATCTACACATTTCGCAATAATCGATTGAATCCGGTGGTCGTCAGAGTCGAGCCACGCGGTCTCACTCTTCCGGATTTCCTCGTCTTCAACAAATTCATCACCGATTGTCGATGGCTTCAATTTTTCTTTAGCCATTGATTTTATATACTCACATTCTTCATTTGTAATCACATCCCGTATGAGTTCAGGTGACTTATATTTGGGTATGAATACGATGATTAGTACTATCAAAATGAGTACAATGTGCCACATCTATCATCTACTCAGAAATATATATCTCGGAACTTGACATGTGTACCTGTTTCGTATGCGTGTAATGACAGTATTCGTGTACTTTGAGAGTTCAAAGGCTGTATCCATGATTTCATCTTCCTTCGTTGGGTCTACCATCCATTGCCGTAATAAATCACTTCCCGTGTCAATAAACATCTGGTATATTTGCTGAATATCTCGCATTTTATCATTGTGTTTGTCTCTCTTTTGAAGTTCACGTTTTAAATCGTCTTTTGATATGTGATTCATCAAATATGAAATACGCAAATTCAGATTATCCGTGTGTATGTAATCGTACTTGTAAGTATTATTATAATCAGCCATACCTACCGCCGTATTTAACCCCATGATAGATCCAGGTGCAGAGGCTTCAAGAAGTTCTCTGTACATCGGTCTTCCTCCACACGGAATGTCTCCGTGTTCTCTACCCCGACGCTTAAACTCAAAATAATGTGGGTTGTGTACACGTCCAGTCTCGATTCGACCTGTCCGCCAATCAAATGCAGTCTGACACGTTGTACACCACATCTGCGCACATCCATCTATTTTATGAATCATGGTCGCGCATTTTGGACATGGTTTTGTGTCTCGGTTAATAAGTTTCATTGTTTTAACAGTTTCCGGGTCGCATGCGTGACCATCTAAACAGACTTCATTACAATTTTCACAAAATGACTGTTGACAAATTCCACATTTCCATAAATCATCTAGAAATCCACGACATTCATCGTGTGGACACCCGCGTATAAATTTGGTGGCTTCCTCGCTTGCATCTATGGGCAAAGTTCGCAGCTTTTCAAATTCTTCTCGTAAGAAAGCGTGTGCTTTTTCAGTAAACATACACACGGTGAGATACATATCAACATATTTTCCATTTGTTTCTACTGCGTGATGATATCTTCGTCTACTTTTGATATATATTTGTGCTATGTAATCTCGAAGTGCATTTATCTCTCTGCGTTTTAAAATACGTTGCACATATGGCTGTGTTTCGGGCATGCGTATGAGTTCCCGTTCGAACAAAATTTGTTCTCGGTGTTTTTTATATTCATTATTTCTAAAACGTTTTGTACAAAACGTGTCTACAAATTCCCTATTATGCACCTTTTTGCAACTCATGCAATGTGGATCTTCTGAGGTGGATAATAAATAAGTCTGACAACATGTTCTACACGATTCGAAATCACAGAAAGGACAACATACTTTTTTGTGATTTGTTTTATTAAAACGTTCACAGCATACACCGCACGTCATCGTGTAGTTTTAGGGGTTTTCTTCTTTAAACTAGAAGGTTTCAGTGCACTCTGAACACGAGAAAACAAATTTACATACACCGCAGTTCCCTTATTTTTTTCCCGCTCTTTCATGAGTTCATAAAATTTGAGTTCTTTGTTAAGGGTACTTTTACCCGTCTTGATAGCATTGAGAGAAAGTTTTTTGAGGTCTTCGACGGCTTTCTTAAAACGTGGACTGGATGCAGATTTGATATTTCGAACGTCAACGAATGGGGCTGGGGACATCTTACTTTGTATCAAGAAATAATTTCTATTCCCCCCACAAATAACTAAATGACTTAGAGGATGAAATGCGTACAAACTTAAATGGCCAAGTGTGCCACATTTAATGTATATAAGGAAAAGAAATAATAACATAATATAAAATGAAAGATTGGACCCACGAGGAACAATTAGAATTAATAAAAAATCTGCATTCAGGTGCAACCCTAATTGAGATTGCTAAAGACCATGATAGGTCAATTGGTGAAATGAAAACTAAATTAGAAAAAATTGTGTGTGATTTACATGAAAAGGGTGAAACAAACGAGGCAATAAAAAAATCATTAAACTTGGAAGTGGAAGTTATTCAATACATCCTGAGCAAAAGGGCGATGGTTTCTAAAGAGGATATATCTCAAAATCAAAAGGCAACGATGTATGATATTGGTATGTTAGCTGAACTTATATATGATAAACTTGGGCCGGGATACAGTGAACGTGTGTATCATAACGCGATGGAGGTACTCCTTCGTGCGAGACACGTGCCTTATGAATCTGAAAGGATTATACCTATTTTATTCGAGGAGCATGTCGTGGGAAATTTGCGCGCAGATATAATCATAAATAATGAAACTATACTGGAGTTCAAGGCTATCAAAACCTTAAATGAGTCGGCTGAGATACAGTGTCATAACTATCTTCGCTTGACTGGTCTGAAGACTGCGTATCTGATAAACTTTCCTCCGGTGATGGAAGGTTCTGCGGAGGTTCGATGCATCTCGTAAATACTATAAACGGAAGCATTTTAGTGAGATGTTTATAGGTGTCAAAAGTTTCTTCGTAGTACTTCTTAGGATTTTTCATCTCTTCGGTGAGTATGTGATGCGCTTTCTGCATGTAAAATGCGGCTTCGTCAATACAAAACTTTTCGTATTCGTTCATTAGTGATAAAAAGTATCATTTCTTTAAATTGTCGGTATAAATTCCCAACGTAAATCATGGCATATCTTTTTCCAAATGACATCCTGTTGATAGAGTTTCTCTTTGCTCTTGAGTAGCGGAAAATATTGCAAATATGAATCTTCACTCAAGAGTTCACAGAATTTATACAACACATAGCTATATGAAAGGAAGTTTCTTCGATTCGACGGACAGTTGTCGTCGAAGGGTTTCTGTATATCTTTAAACATAATTCTCAAACGCTCTTCGAGTTCTTGTGGCATCTTAGGAGGTTTGACCCCACTCAATATGTTTGTGATGTACGGTACATGCTCATAGTATTTATTCATCTTGAGCTTCTTAAGAAGACTTCGCACTCGCGCATGTGTGATTTCCTCGAGTGTCTTGATTTTAAGTTTTTTCAATTCATTTCTCAACTGATCCATCACTTCTTGTGGTATATTCGTTGTCTCTTGTGCCTGAAACTGTGATAACCACTCATTGAAATGATTTTCCCTTTTATACGAATAATTCACGATTTTCTCAGATGTCTCTTGTTCTTCTCTATAAGTCAATTCTTCACTTATGAGACAGGCCAGTACTGCTCCACACCCATCACACACGAGTTCGCTCGTATCTGCGAAGTGAAATATGTTACTGTCACTACAAGTGGGGCATTCATCCCTCTTCTTCACGATTTTCTTGTCCACGTTTAGATTTTCAACGTCAGCTAAGTATTCGTTAAATATATCCTTTCGCTTAAGACCGGATGTCACTTTACAGTTAAAGACGTTATCTGTACTTACTTTACTATCTATATCTTCTGTATATTGACGCATATAAGGCATACATTTGATGATATAATCAGACATGCCTTGCTCGTACATGGAACGATTCGATGGATCTTCATGAATCGACTCTTTCCATGCGTCTAACTTGTTGTTATATCTACTCAAAAAATTTCCCTCCATATAATTAGTTTAAATGCTACGCAATCTTTTAACCAGCGTAATATTATGGATTTATGATACATATAAAAATTTTGTATCTATCCCAAACCACAAAATAGAACACGCGACCATGGAATATATTCCCGATACAGATAAGATATACTCAGCCGATGGACCATTTTGGAAGAATGAAATGACTAAGTGGAATGAATTCTTCAATGAGCATTACGCCGAATTCAATGACCTAAATTACACAGCAGAGGAAACGCCATCAAACGTGAAAAAGACTATCATCAGAATCAAATACTGGTACAATGATAAATTGTACAAGTATTTAACTTATAATACGAAACACGAATGGCCACCCACACAAGAAAACCACGTGGTATTTAATATGCCTTTAGTGTCGGCTTATCTCATGGATGCGGATGATAAACCAATAAAAGACGTACTAGGAAAAATTCGGCGCTATGCGGGACCAAGAGGGGATTTCCACCGAGAAGAAGTAAAGATAAGTGATATGTTATATTACGATATTGATACACTAAGAACTATGTATCCTACCATAAAACTCAAAAACGTTTTAGGTAAAGTGAAATCCGTGAGTACAGTCGATGATTACGTTACTGATCTGTTTGTTCTTTAGTCGCGAGATAAAATTTGAGATCACCCAAATTTGCGACGTTGTATTTAAGAATTAAAAACCTATTTAATTCCTCTTGCATGATTTGCACATTTGAGCACATACTCGTAGCCTTCGTAAAAATATTCATGTACCGAAGAGAATACATACCTGATATAGGGGGGCTCTCTTCCGTACATTGAATTTCCGTTTTTTGGTTTGCAAAATCACCATCGCAGTTAAGTCTAAATAAATGACCATCTCGTGTGATTTCAATATCATTTCCTATGTTGTACATATCTCTGCAAATTCTCTGAAAGTCAACCGATGGCATGGGTGTCACCGTCGTCATGTTCATTTCGGGAACTTCAATTTGATTTTCATTAATGTCGAGAAGTTTGAGAGCAAATTTAGTACAAGTCTTTTTTGTGTCGTTGTGTATCTCAATATTCATAAATTCTCGCGACTCAATAGACATCATTAACACGTCATTGTTTGTGATAGACTTAAGAAGCTTGAACGTATTCGTGACGTTTATACCAGCCACTATATCATTGTCACATGTATATTCTTCGAAATTGTCTGAAGACAGATACATATCTACGAGCGATGTTCGAGCCGTGTCTAATGTAGTGATATATACACCACCTGACTTGAAGTAGATGTTAACATCATTAAGTATGTCTTTGAGTACCTCGAAAGTAGATTTGATGGCACTCGCCTGTATGGTCGTGAGTTTCATCATAGTTGAACCTGTTTGATAGATGCATTATTTCTTTATATTGTTGTTGTACGACTGACTAACGTCACGATTGATCTTTTCTTCGAGTTCAGGTGTCATCGGTGGTTGGAGTGTTCGACCATAATCATCGAGCCCGAATATGTCCGAGTTGGATTCACCATCGAGGGTTGTCATGGAACACCCACCAAAACCACACGTTCCTACGTCTTGGTTTGGTAACAAAGACTCGAGCCAATTTATGATTTCATTCCCAACGAGAAATTTACCATTCTTCGTGAGCATGGTTGGTACGCGGGTAATTTTGTGTGCGTACTGTGGTGGAATACCTTTCACATTGACGTTATGATAACTCACGAGCTGTGCGAGTTGTGGTTGTCGCTTGATGTAATCAATTAGGTCTATACTGTGGCTGCACCTTGGGCTGTATATCAACAAGGACATTTAAAATATACACGCAAAAATTTGTTTCTAAACGGGCGCAGTTTATATAATATTATCGATGCATAATATAATGAAAATACCCATCAGGTCAAACGGCAAGCTTAATGAACATGGATACCACGGTGTCCGTGACAAAACTGAACTCGCTCGACACCGTGCACTCGGAAAAGTCATTCGTGCGGGTGAACCACCGCTCGGTTTGTTTCGTCGTTTAAATGTTCTCATGATATTGTTTAAACGTACAGATCCAAAACTCTCTAAGATTTTCAAGTCCGATAGAAATTGGGTAAAGAAGACCTATATGTGAGCACCTATGGCGTCTGCAAATACTTCGAGACGTTCTATATCACACGTACATTCATCGGTACACATTTCATCGCGCGCTATATCACAGTAATTGCATAACACATCGTTGTCACACTCGGTCGGAGCGATGTAACATTCTTCCCGTAACACCTCGGCCACGAATACACGCGTCACTTCATCGAGACTCTCTATGATTTGTGTCGCTTTTTTTATGAGGTCATCGTGATATTTTTGTTTTGTCTTAGGAAGACGGTCATAAAGTGCTACCAGAGCTTTTGCGTCAAAGACATCTTTTGGTTTCTTAACGGTTTTAATCCGTGACTCGATCGCATATTCTAAACGCTCGAGTGTGTCTTCTTCGCTCATGTTATGTGTATACTTCCTTGTACACTTTAAATTATTTTCGAAGCCACACCATGTTTTTTCATTTTTAAAAACACAAAAAACTTTTTTTATTTTTTCAGAAACTTTTCAAAGAAGAAAGTGTAGAAAAAAATATTTTTTTTATTTTTTAATCTCAAAATTTTTGTGAGATATAGTAATGAACACACTTCTGTTGGTTTTGCTCATCCTCCTTATTCTATATCTCATGTCCAGGACGGAGATGTTCAAGACGAAGGAGACGACGTCGGACATAGATGAAGGTGTTTTAGACCTCACACAATATAAGCGTCTCGAAAACGCGAAAGTTTCAAACACGGTGATGGAAAAAATCGTACTCTCCGTGAATAAGCGCATCCAAGAGATGACCGGACTTTGCACATATATCATAGACACACACGAAGTACGCAAATACAAACACGAGAAGACGGGTGATGAAGTGTACAGATGTCGATTCATGGTATTAAAACATGGTGGTTTCCCATACGCATTCGCAGTGTCCTCGGACGTCCGGATCATGAACGACCCAGACCGCGTCAATTGGAACGATATCAACATGCAAGCCACTCTTCGCACGATGGGTATTTCTCAGAGTGATGTCGACAAGGCGCTCATAGACGTTCCAATCGAATTTGTCGACGAAGAAACGGGTAAAGTTGACGCGACAAAGCTCATCATCGCGAAATACATGAAAGACGTGAGTCAATCGAACCCAGTCATCGTCGTGATTTCGCTTCGCACACAACCCCTAGACACTGAAAAGCCAACCGACACAAAGATGTTTACGACAGACCTCGACATCAAAGAATTCCAAAAGTACGACGAAGTCAGGCAACACGAATTACACTACGTAAAGAACACGTCACTCATAGAGAAGAAGGTCCCAACAGCCGATGAGATGTACGGTCGCCCAAATATTCTCGAAAATAATTAATTCGTATAACTTAATGATCAGTGTGGATGAAATAAATAAAATAACTGACAAGCGTAACAAATTACGCAAAGAAACGTATATCAAAATATACGAACAGATATCTAAAAAAATACGACAAACCGTTGAATTCGGAAATAAACATTTATTCATCATGATTCCATCTTTTGTCGTGGGGTATCCAGCCTTCGACAGACTTAAGGCCGCACACTACATAAAACGCCAACTTGATCTAGGTGGGTTTCACACCAAGTTTGTTGGCGACCATGAAATATACATCACATGGTCAAAGAAAAAGAAGACGAAGCACAAAGAGGAACCCGTGGAAGAATTTGGGGACTTTCCGTCCTTCGTTAATTTGAAAAAGGTTGCAAATAAGTACAGGGGGAATGCGGGAAAAGGCTAGTAAAAAAATTTCACTCTATCATAAATGGATAACTTGAGTGTGCTCACGGAAGCGAAACGCGAGTACATCGGGCAATTGTGTCATTTGATGTGTCCAGTTATGATCGAGACGTTCGACAAATTATATGAAGAATCGTACAATATGTCCAAGGGTCGAAAGGTCCTCATCATGTACCAAAAACTTTTGAAGGAAGTACCCAATTGGTCCGACGCCATGTCGAAACAGCACACAGATAATATCGCAAACAGATGCGCATGGTTTAACGATTTGCTCGCCGCAGTGTTCGTGAGTTGTGTTAAGATTCTGTCTTCGGTGCGTCTCGGCAAGGACAACAAGAAAATATCTTTGAAACTGCCATCGAATGAAGTGTTCATTCAGACGTGTTACAACAACGTCGCGAAAGACTTATACAAAGACCCATACATTTTCAGTGAGAGTCAGAATGAACACGCGAGAAACGATAAATTGTTTGACCGATTCTCGATGGTGATCGAAGCGTCTGTGCGAGAACTCATCCCAGTTCAACAAATTCTCCAAACCTACATGAACAACGAAAAGGAAGATATCGACGTGGGTGGAGAAGGCGATGAGGATACCGAAGACCCTGAATTTGTTGATGAATATCCATCGGAACCACAACCCGAAGAGACTGAGCCCATGGCCGAGCCCGTGGTCGAGCCCATGGTCGAGCCCATGGTCGAGCCCATAGAAGACACACAGCCCCCAGAACAAGAATCTTCCCCATTCGATAACGAGTTTAAAACGGTCAACACGGCTGGTGGTGCACCACAAGAAATGATGGGGGAAGAACTCGAAGACGAAGACGAAGAACCAGTGTTATTCCCAGACGCATCGGATGCGCCCGTAAAAAAAGTTGGCTATAGTTAAATGGAGTTTGAAGACTATCTCAGAGATCCAGCTTGGGCGGCGATCATCGCCGGTATCATTACCGCGGGGTACATTCATGCGAAAGCGAAGCTTAACAACGAAGGCAAACTTCCAACGAGTGCTTATTCTAAACCAGCATTCTTAAACGCGATTCTCGTATTTTTTATTGTATCTAACGGAATAGGAGGTAAAGAAACCATATCTACTGAACCATTTGCTTAAAGATAACAGTGTTATCTATCACAGTAAACATGACGTCTGTGACTGCTTTCAATGATATGATGGGCCAATTTCTTGCGGAACTTCACAAGACGTTTCCAGAAGAAAAGGGTATCAAGAAGTGTATGTCTGGCTTTGAAATCATGCGAACGTCTAATCCACGTCTCGTCATCGATGGATTCATGACCAGTGTTACGCCGTTCGCGGACAAGATTTCGGCCAAGGATGAGACGTTTTTCCTCACCGAAGCGAAGAACCTCGAGTTTTTGAAGGACGTGAAACTCGAAGAAAAGTGGGCATCTGTCTCCACACAAACAAAAGATGCCATTTGGCAATATGTGCAAACACTATACATGCTCGGTACGACCATTAGTTCTATCCCAGCAGACACACTTTCTATGATTGAAAAGGTCGCCAAGGAATGTGCCGACAAGCTGGAGGGTGACGGTGGTGGAATCGATGAGGCCGCTCTCATGAAAACCATGCAGGGTATGCTAGGTGGTATGTTGAAAAAATAAAACTAATATATATTAAATGAGCTCTTGGTTTCAAGACCCAAAACAACTCGTTGATGATAAGAAGGTTCTTGAATTTTGGCCCACAAATATTCAATCCTCAGCAGACCGCGTGAACGCTGGTTCGAGATTTATCATATATGCGGCGTCCGTGCACTATCTCATTAAGCGCGACGTCCGCATATTCGTTCTTGCTGCGACTGCATTAGGTGTTCTTTATGTAATGGAGAGATCTGGTATGGTTAAGGAAGGTGTACCGAGAGGCGTTGAATATTATGAGAATATCGGGGATGCGTGTCAGCGCCCATCCCGCGACAACCCAATGGCGAATGTATTAATGGGAGACGACCCAAATCGCACCCAGGCGTGTTCTTACCCAAGTGTTCGCGCCGATGCCGACGCGTTCGTCGTAGGAGAAACACCATTTGGACCAGCGAGATCCCGCTCCGCGCTTCCTAAATACCAACAAAATGCGTTATCGAGACAGTTCGTGACCGCTCCTGTATCTACGGTCGGGGGAGACCAAACTGGGTTCGCGGAATGGCTTTATGGAAAGAAGGGTGCCCCCATGTGTAAATCTGATGGTAGTGTGTGTAACCCAAATGCACGCGGCACCCAACTCGAAGCTTTCGCGGGTCTTCAGCCAAATGGCGATAGGCGGTAAATAAATCTTTTGTAATAGTAAAATGGCTTACCAATTGCAGCCAGGTCTTAAGTTAGTCCAGAACCCAGCCGTTCCAGTGAACTGTGCGACCGAAGAAGTATTCGTGTATCCCCAGCCCAGTACTCTCAACTATGGTTCGCAAAGACCAAACACTATGTTGTATGGTACGGCGCCATTCATGGCGGGTAAGGGTGCTCCATCAGAATACATCGAAACGAGCGATCAACTCCGACCACAATCGACCTCTCGATTCAACAAAGTTCTCGCGAAAACGTACGAACAAAACTTGTTCCCTCTTCAAAACATGGAGTGTAAATTGCCTCTTAGAACTATTTCATACGAACCATTGAGTACACGTTCCGAAGTACAAAATGGAATGTTTAACCAAAGATACTTAAATAAAAATATCAATAAGAAATAAGAATGGCCGATCCCATATCTGTCGCAGCTATAGCAGGTCTTGTATACGCCGGACGAAAATTGAGTCAGCCACGGACAGAGATGTACTCCCCAGACCGTCAAGCCATGGAATTACCTGTGTCACCAAAAGTCGAGCTTGTGAAGGAACGACCCATTGAAAATTTGCAAATCAATAAGGCAGTTGCATCCAATTTCGGTGATATCGCACCTCAAATGCGAACGAGTGGTGCAGAGGTTCTTGAGATGCGAAACCGAATGAATGACTATAACCGAATGAATAACATATCTCCCGTAGAGAAGCGCCTCGTTGGTCCAGGTTTGGGTGTGGACCCATCCGTTCCATCGTATGGTGGTTTCCAACAGTTGTTGCGTGTGAACCCCGAGAATGTCGGTGCTTACAAGCTCACGACACTCCCAGGTAGATCGGGTCCAGCGCAGGACACGAAAGGTGGTCGTCGTGGTATAGTGGGCAAGGTCGCACACAACCGCCCAGAGAAAACGACGTATCTTCCAGAGCGTCTTCCAATGACACTCGGGCGTTCGCAAGGATTTTCTGGTAGAACTCCACGCGGTGAACACGAACGAACAAAGCGCACGACCAACCGCGCCGAAACTGGTCTCAGAACTGACACATTGAGTGTGGCACCTGCGAAGAGATTCATTTCCGCGAATACAGTGTCTCAAGACCCAACTAGAAATAAGAAGGATGGGAATATTGAACAATATCAATACAGAAACCAACCACAGCCCGGTATTCACAGTTATGCACATGGATATCTCGAATCGCCAGAAGTTTCTATCGGACAACGTGGGGCATACACCACGGAAGAACTTCAGAAATATGGTTTCAGGCCAGATGAACGTCGTGGTAAAGCTAACCGCGCTTCGAACCCGGGTCGTATGAATGTTCGAGCGAATGCACTCAACCAAGGTGGTATGCTTACGTCCGCGCGGTCGGATACAACTCGTGTTGATGGTCATGTGAACCCAATGGGTGCCGGATGGACGCAACAATACACGAACACGTCGTATCACGACCTCAATACATACAAGGGTAACCAAAACCCACAATCTTCTCAGGCGAGTCTCAGTGTCGCAAAACGTCAACTATTGAATAACCCATACGCACACCATTTGTGCTAAAAACATAAAATTATAGATTAAAACACTCATTAAAATATTGTCCATATATTTTAATGAAGGTCCATACCTTAGACATAGATAGTGGTGATAGAGACCCTATATTGTACCCAGATCCAGGTGATTACGTGGTACACCTTAAGAATTCTATTTATGACGTGTCTAAGATAACACTCACATCAGCTCGAATTCACAACAGTCAGTTTCTCATACACGAACGAAATAACACGTTTACAATTAACACAGCATCTTATGTTGAAACTATAAGTATACCAAATGGAAACTATAACGGTGATGAACTCGCGAGTAATGTCGTGCAGGTATCAGATATAGTCGATACCGCAACATATAATGCATATACCAATGATATAGTGTTTTCAAACCTAACAAACGATTTTACGTTCGCCTTTTATGGTGGTATACATGGATACGCGTCTTCAAATACATACACGACACCACACGACGTTCTCGGGTTTTCGTCAAATAACGTACACTCTGCGAATAACACACTCAACTCTGGGAGCATAAATGTTCAGGGTGTCGACTCATTCATACTTAAATTAAGTAGTGGTTCTGACGAGTTTAATCAAACGGTATATTCTGATACACCCTTTTATACAGGGAGAATACTCGCATGTGGCGATGTAATAAATCATTCAGGTGCAGACGACGTGGTCGAACACAATTTTGTTTCTGGAACACAAAAAACCATATCAAGCATACGCGTGCAATTTTACTACAGTAGCAACGGGCGACTCATACCGTACGATTTTAGGAATGCAAATCACGTGCTTAAACTGGCCATTGCGTGTTCAACGGATAAACTCGAAAATGTAGCTAAAGTTGAGAGAGATGTGTCTCTCCCGCCACCCGTGGACATCCCCGAATTTGAGGATGTACAGAGATGGGATGCATTTGTATCCATATTTCTCATAGTATTGGCGGGTGTCGCGATGCTCATGATGACCAGGAAACAATCTTAGCGGGTAACCGCGTAGAGTGGTTGCGCTGGCTTTTGGACACGAGTAGACAAACGAGACACCGCGAGGTAGACGACGATCGACAACAAAGTGGTGAACAAGGCGGTGAGCGTGTAGTTCATGCCACCGTTCTTGTTGACCTTGACGACCTGGTTAACCAACCATCGCACGAGGTCCATCCACGACAAGGCCGCGGCGAAGGAGAAACCCGCGACGACGGCGTTCAAGGATTGCGATTCGAGTTCTTGGCTGATCAGCGTAACAGTTTCGGCGGCGGTAGACATTTTATATATTACTCATAGAAAAAATTATTCTGGAAGTAATTCTTCTACGACAAGGATTTTCTTGTATTCTTTCTTCTGGTATCCTTTCATGTCTTCCTGTTCGGATTCTGAATCAGATTCTGAATCCGAATCTGAACCATCGTCTACTTTGAACTCCTTATACTCAGTGTCCGTCCACCCTTCTGGAGTATCATCATTGTCCATTACTATCAATAGCATTTTTTAAAAGTTCTTCTGTCGGATTCGTCGGCACCCACGAATCCCAAGTATCATAAGCTTCATTTATTTTATTCATACCCATGTCATCGCCCGTATATCTAGTAAACTCTATTTCCGACTCGTCTATGACATCAATGTCATTCGCGTCGTCGTCATCGTCCAAGTCTGGGAAATATGAACCCACTCGTTGTCCGACTTCATATCTCGCACAGTATTTCATCGAATATTCTAAATCTTTCATGAGAACTGCAGTTCTCCCACATGCTTTTGAATATTCGCATGCAAGAATCATAGCTTTTTCGAGTACAGGTGTGACGATGTCTATCATCGCCTGTGTGTACTGGTTAATTTGTTCGCTTGTATCACCCGTGAGATCAAAACCTGTTTTCATTATGTATCAAATAATAACTTTACGGCTCCGTTCTCCAAACGGAGTATGTTATAACTTTGTGCATAAACTCTAAGTTCTTTGTCAAAATTTGTTGTGTAATTAAACAAACCGACTTTTATAGTTTGGTTCTTTATGGGTGAAAAATTGAGTTGCCCTGTGGGATACCAACGTTCTGGTTCGAGCGCAAAACTATACATGTAAAAGCGTCTATACACGGGTGTTCTTGAATGGTGTTTACCGGGTTGTATCGACCGAAGGTGTATCATATCACCAGTCGTGTGGTCGAGTATCTCACTGCCATCGAGGGTCATTTCGAGGTACTTAAGTTGCTCAGAGTTTGTGAATGTAGGCGTGTCACTCGTTATGTTTGTATTTGATGAATAATCGAGTGGTGTCGCGAAATCGTTTATAACATTCGTGCGATTTTCGTATTTGTCTTTCACGACAAAAAATAGTTCTTTGATGGAATTTCTGAAATTCGTACGCACTTCATACTCATTTGCTTTTAGTAAATCGTTGTATTTAGCATCGGTGTTCTTGAGTGTAAATGTATTCAGTTGTGTCTGTGTGATGATATAATCCGTGCGTCCCAATTTTGGTTTATTTTCGAGTGATACCATTTCTAAACCGATATTCGCGCTTTTTATAAGTCCAGTTGGATTCTTGCCTATGTAATACGACTCACTTATGAGTTGAGACGTGTCATTCACCGCAAATATACATTCTTCTGCCTTTCTGAATTTTATCACAATTTCTATCTCTTGTTTGGTGATAGCATACAAGGGTACAGCGAGCTCTGGATACTCGTGGAAGTAGAATGGAATATCTACGAGATACGACGCATCAGACTTTGACTTAGTAACGAGCTCTTCTCGTAATACAGTGTATCTATCGTCGGCGACAGAGAAAATCTGATATGGTTTTCCTAATAATTTCCTAAGGCATGACTGTTTAGACTGGGTGACAAAAAGTTCGGAGTGTATAGCTAACATGTCAGTCGTAAGCCGTTGTATGAGAGTACCTCCGATGTATAAATCTGCATATTCTATCATGGAATGTGCGATTGATTCACAATACGTGATATGGTCATACCCACTCACTAAATTTTGATCTATTCCACCGAGTGTGAGTTTTAAGCGTACACCTTTGAGAAGGTCACCTTGATTTTGTGGTATAGTGCAGCTTAGTTCCTCACCGAATTCAATACGTCCCTTAAAATCTAAATCGGTATAAAATTTTGAAAAATTTGAATGCTTCTTGAAATTTTTTATAAAATACGTGTATTCTGGGTCATCTGTGAACAGATTGTCCTGTGGACCGGTCGCACCTAATTGGACTCTACCAGCCATTACTATTATTAGTGCCTAAAATTTTAACCCAGCAATACCCCCATTCACGCGTAGAACATTATAGTTTGATGCGTACACGCGAAGTGTGTGTGCACTCGATATACTCGGGTCGTCGAGTTCAACTTCGAGAAGTTTGTGTATCACGCGACTCATGTTTACTTGACCCGTGGGATAATGCACTTCTGGTTTGAGTGCAAAGCTGTATATACCAAACTCATAGTTTTCGTCGATAGAGTTCGTGTGATGTCGTAGAGGTTGTTCCGCTGATAATTCGAGATTGTCTGCATCTATCACCGTGTTATTATTGAATTTCAATTTCACGTGTTTGATAGGTACATGTGCTCGTGTATCATCATTCGTCGCGATGAAAAAAAGTTCTTTCACTGGATGTTTGAAATTTATCATCACAGCACGTTTGGAAACACCGGAATCCATGCGTATTTCAGCCACTTGTGTTTGTGTTATTACGTATTCGATAGGTCGAGTCATTATGAAAGCCCGTTCCACATCCGTCAGATACACGTAATCTACGAATAAACTCGCATTTCGAAGTTTGGTATCACACGTAATCGACGTAGTGCTGTATGTTGATGTACCGAGATCGTATTCCACTGTGAGCTCATCGACAGGTCTAAACTTTAGTTTTATTTCGACTTCCTGTACGGAAAGACCACACGTCGGTATAGCTAAACTTGGATGTTTATTGAAATAAAACGGTAACTGTACCTTATATTTTTGAAAATCTGTGTACTGCGGGTACGTGGCATCGTTAATGATAGGGTAACTATTATGTAAGGTGGTGGCGACAAGAGTAAAGTCTGCGTCATTTTGTGTATAGTACAGTTGATTGTACATGTATATGTATTCGCCAGTGATGCGCTGAATCGTTTGTCCACCGATGAGTAGGTCTGCGTATTTAATCATCTTTGTAGGTGTAGACGTATTCCAACGAATCTGTTTGACTTTTAGGGTTAGATACTTTGATGTATCGCTCACGGATGTTATTCTAACATCTTCGTAGGTGCCTAAGATATTGATCTCTATATTCAAAGTAATTCTATAATTTCCACCTCCCAAGTTCTCTTTCGTGTAATCTTTTACACTCATACCAGAAATACTAAAATCTTCTGTGCTGTTAAAGACGTATTCTACTCCTTGGTATACAGGGAGTTCACTCGTCTCCACGGCGTCGACATATAAGGTCGCGTTTGTACTTCCAGTCGCGATAACGTATGTGTCGCCCTGTCCGAGCACGGGCGTAGGTGGTGGTAAATCGATGTTTAGTGTCAGGTCTCGAATCAAATCACCCGATGTGTTTGGTACACGGGCAGAGATTTCATTACCGTACTCCTCAAAGCGTTCGATTGGGATTTCAACTTGTTCGAAAGCAAACTTTGTGTGTCTTCTAAACCTAGAAAGAAAGTGTGAATACTGTGGTTCTTCGGTGATCCACCTGTCCTGGATTCCAGTGGCTGCGAGTAACAGGCGACCCGACATTCCTACTATTTGTGAGTAAAATTTTGCGAAATAAAACGATACGCTAATTTAGAATGAACATTCAGTTGCGAAAATTCAATCCATTAAAAATGGAAGATGACCGAATATGTGTCTTCATTGGAAAGCGTAACACGGGTAAATCCACACTCGTCAAAGACATTATGTACTATAAGAAACATATACCAGCGGGCATCGTTTTATCTGGCACCGAAGAAGGTAACCACTTTTATGGAAATTTTATACCCGATGTGTGTGTCTACGGTGATTACGACGGAGAAGCGGTAGATCGTGTTTTGTCCAGGCAAAGAAAGCTCGTGGGTACCAGGGGAAAGAACAGATCAAATGGTGCGTTCATGTTACTTGACGATTGTATGTACGATTCAAAATTTTTGAAAGAAACGAGAATTCGTCAATGTTTTATGAACGGTCGACACTTTAACATATTCTTTATGCTGACGATGCAATACGTCATGGATCTCCCTCCCGCACTTCGAGCAAATGTAGATTATGTGTTTATACTCAGGGAAAACATCATACAAAATAGGGAAAAACTGTATAAGTCATTCTTTGGTATTTTCCCATCATTCGATATGTTTTGTAAAGTCATGGACCAATGCACCGAGAATTATGAGTGTCTTGTATTGGATAACACGGTTAAATCAAACAAAATAACCGATTGTGTGTTTTGGTACAAGGCGAAAATCAGGACGGGATTCAGGGTAGGAAGTCCGCAACTTTGGAGTATGCACAAGAAAACATACAACCCAAAATATTTGGAACAGCAGGAGGCTGACGCGAAGAAGGCGACAAAGAAAACATATCTCACGATTACCAAACGAAAATAACGAATGCGTCACTCACCAATTTCAAAAACATAGATCTACATTAAATGTCGACCGACGTTCGAACTTTGAATCTCTCTGAAAATGATGATGGAATGGTTCCATTGACGACATCATTCGTGCAAAATAATCAACTCGAAAAAAATGTGAGTCAAAATAAAGAAATGACCATGGATTCCACGCCAATTAATGATATCATGGGCCAACCAGAAATGCCACTCGAACCACCTATGATGGAATCAGACCCACGTGTTCAGCAACAGCAGATGGTCATGCAACAGCCAGTTATCATGCAACCACAACCACAGCAGCAACAACAGCAACTCGCTATGCAAACCAAGAACCCTTTCAACCTTACTGATGAGCAGATGCAAGCCGTCGTCGTCGCGGCGTGTACTGCGGCTGCCATTAGTAAGCCTGTACAGGAAAAACTCGCCAACTACGTGCCCCAATTCTTGAACGAACAAGGACACCGAAGCATGGTTGGCCTCGCGGCGACCGGTGCTGTGGCGGCGGGTATTTTCTACGTGCTTAAGAGATACGCGTAATTAGTAATAATGCGTGTACATTGCACCACCAAATTGAATATTTGCGATGAATAACCCAACTATGAATGTGGGTATTAAAAGACCGAGTGTAGTCCCCGTGCTTTCAATACTCTCCCCGAATTCCGTGATACTCGTTTTGAGTTTTTCGTTTTGAAGATACGCGATGAAAAGCAAGAATGTCACCACAGACGCAGTGAACATGTATCTGTAATCAACGCCAAACTTCTTGAACATACCCGTACCACGCGCGATCATGTTAATAAACAGTGGGGTCGCGACTGTGAGTAGAAGAGAATTCACCCACTTGCGTGTTTCAGGCTTCGCATTACCGGTCAGAAGTGGTACATACAAAGTAATAAGTGTCAATGACCAGAGTAATATCAAATTGCCTATCTCAGATTTCATTTATGATAAACACAGATTATTTATCCTGAATGTGCTTACCACAAAACTTGGTTCGTTCTGGTATCTCTTGGTAAATGCCTATGGCTATACACATGGCTTTGATCTTATCATAATTTTCCCAAAATTTCGTGCTATGTGCATATTCGTCGACGGTGGAGTGTGCGAGTTCGTGTATTAACACATGCATGATTTCATTTGGTTCGCCGTCTATGCATATACCTATTTCACGCCCCTTGTTTACGTTATACCCAACACTTCCAGCCTGGGCGCGGTGATGTGCCGTGATAGGGATTTCGGTGCACAGTTCTCTAAACTCACCATTTCCAGTGTCACGTATATGGTGTCGTAGCATTTGATATCTTTCGCGAACGACACGCAAATTTTCGGGTTGTTTTGTGTTTAAAAATATGTATAAATTTACAATGATGAGAAGGAGTGCGAGTATCATCTCTTATATACGAAGATAAATTTCGAGTAGAGTTCGGAAACTGGATTTCCGCGGAGTGGTTCCCATGTCTCGAGTCTAAAACCTATTTTTTCTAAACGTGTGACGAATAAATCTCTGTGTGCTATCGGTTCGATTTTTGGACCATCGTGATAGTAAGGTGTGTCTTCGAGTTGTACGAACAATTTTTCGCCGAATGCCCCATGACTCGTACCTTTCATCAAGAAAAATGTGTCCTTTCCGTAATTTAATGGTGTTTTGAATATCACTTGCTGAGAATCTGGTACAATTCCAAACAGTCTTCCTCCAGGTTTCATTCGCCGCGCAATTTCTTTCGTTGTCTGTTTGAATAATTCTTCGCTTTGGAAAATGTAGTGAATCGAAAAATTATAACACACGGCGTCATATTTTCTATTTGGTGCACTCGTGATGTCACCGAGGTAAAAATTAATGCGCATTTTATACACTTTAGAAGCCCGAGAACGAGCTTCCTCGAGTGCATCTTTGAGTGGTTCACATGCACTCAAGTTTACCCCACACTGTTTGAACTTACCTATGTCTCCCCCGAAACCACATCCTACGTCTAACACGGCGTCGCCTTCTCGACACACACGTATTATGAGTTCCCTCTTTTCTTGGTTATGATACTTTCGTATCTCTTCCATCACTTAAAAGTTTAGACCTTACTATAAGTATGAAACCTTTCCTTAAGTGGGTTGGTGGAAAAACGCAATTACTCGAGCCCGTCTTAGGTAGTTTTCCAAAAGAAATAAACGATTATCACGAAATATTTGTGGGTGGTGGGAGTGTGTTGTTTGCTGTGCTAGACAGATGTCATGTACGGGGTAAGATACATGCATACGACCTCAATGAGACACTCATAAACGTATACAAAGATGTACAATCTCGACCAAAAGAATTGTACACGGAAGTCACGAAACTATTTAATGTGTATGATGGATTAACCGGTACGAATATCAATCGAAAACCATCGAATGAAGATGAAGCGACGTCATCCAAGGAAAGTTACTACTATTGGGTCAGACACATGTACAATTCAAACGTGGGCGACCGGTCGGCTATGTTCATATTTCTGAATAAAACCTGTTTTAGGGGTGTGTTCAGAGAAGGTCCAAATGGGTTCAATGTACCATATGGACATTATAAAAGTACACCGCAGTTCGTCACACTCGACGAATTTGAAAAAATATCGAAGAGTATACAACGTGTCGAGTTCGTACACTGTGACTTTAGGGATGCAATCGCTCGTGTCAAGCCCAGTGACTTCATGTATCTCGATCCACCGTATGCACCGGAAACAAAAACATCTTTCGTGGGATACACAAAAGATGGATTCGGAATGAAGGATCATACAGAATTATTTGCGTTAACGAAGTCGTGTGGCGCGAAATTTACGATGAGCAATGCGGGTGTAGATTTAGTTCGTGCATCATTTTGTGATTACAACATATCTGATGTAAAAGCGAGACGGGCTATAAATAGTAAAAATCCAGAAGCGACTACGACTGAAGTGATCGTTCGGTCATCCAATGATTAACTTCAGATTCATCTAATGTGTAGTATGCCGGGAACAATGTCCACTTCCGTGTTTTACGATTGATGTGCATCTTCCATGAAACGTCGCCATGTTTCGCGAAAAATACTTTTACACCGTATTTTTCGTTAAATTTTATAGGTATTTCATATTTTTTCTGTTTGAACCACCAATCATTTACAATAAATGCGAGGTGAAAATTCACACCTGGGTAAAGGTGACGATACTCTTCGAGTAGACACGGACCGGTGCGAAGTTTTTCGTCGACAGAACCGGGTATTATTTGGTGTTTACACTCGAAGAGAATTACCATCTTTCTATCAGAGCTGACGTAAGCGCCATCCGGTTTCTTATCGTGTTCCCAATATGTATCTTTGAGGTCAGACATGTGATTCGTGAATTCGGATTGTTTCAAATATACAAATGTTTTGTCGCCTATCACATATTTGTGTCCGGGTATATGATTTCGTAAGACACATTTTTCGAATGGCAGACCACTCGCATTCGTGTTTGATCCACCGTCTCCATGTGATATCATGTGTGGTATATATACGAGTTTTTTCTTTATATATAGAGTTTCAAATCAAAAGACGATAATATCAGCGAAGCAACACCATGTTTTTTCATTTTTAAAAACACAAAAAACTTTTTTTATTTTTTCAGAAACTTTTCAAAGAAGAAAGCGTAGAAAAAAATAATTTTTTTTATTTTTAATTTTGAGAATATTTACACGGAGTAAAATGCTAATAGGTATCATTTAGACATAGCATCTATATAACCTCGTCATTTGGTCTAAAACAGGTATATTAAATTTTAAGATTCTAAGTTTTTTGGTACTTTTTCATTTTTAAAAACACAAAAAACTTTTTTTATTTTTTCAGAAACTTTTCAAAGAAGAAAGCGTAGAAAAAAATAATTTTTTTTATTTTTAATTTTAGAAAAATCTCATAAAAACATTTTCAGGTGAAACGTTACCACAAGACCAATTGTAAACGTAACAGTGATTATGACCGTTCCCCTCCATAAATTTTGAATCACGAAGTGTACCGTGTTTCAACCCAACATCGAGTGTATTATAAACATCGAATCCCGCATTGCGTGCGAGAATCGCCGCCGATTTAAGCTCGTCACCCGTATCATAAAACATGTATGCCTGTTTCACACGAATACCAGTCTTGACGGAAGTATATGGAACACAGTAATAACTCGTGACGTGTCCCCTCTCATCTATGTATGAATATACCACGTCTTTGATTGAAATCAACCATCGTGTTACGTATGCCTCGTCTATGACGGGTGCTATTGCATATTTAGACAAATGTCTATTGAGTATACGGGTTACGCGTGGTACGTCTCTTTTCGTAATAAATGAGTGTGAAGTACCCCCGACGAGACGATGTGCGCGTTCGCGTTCTTGTGAAAATTTAGCCTTATTGAGTTTGGATACATTGAGAAGTCTGTGCCAGTACCGCGTCTTCGTGATGGGTGTGGGTAACTCCGCGACGGCCGTATACACGGCTTGCCATATTCCGACCACGTTAGCTCTTCTACGTATTTCGGATATGAGCAGAGGCGCAAGGCGTTTGTTTCGAATCGTATCGTGTACACACAGAAAGTTAATCTGTAGAACGTCGACGACTTTATCGTGTATTCTATATTTAGAAGGTACACCCGAAATAAAACCAACGAGCTTCCCGCCACTTTTGGTTCGAAGCCCGATATTCCAGTCGGGTTCCGTGGCCCATTCCACGAACTCTTTCGTGTATTCGAGTGAAAAGTGTTCGTCTCGTATGTAATGCACACTCAGTAGATGCGCCGCTTCGTCGATGGAACACGCGGACCATTCATATTCTTCGGGGAGTTCGATGGGTGTTTCACTGTATGTTCTCGAAGAATCGATTTCACCTATATAATCCCCGTGTGCACGTGGCATGGGTTGGGTATTCCAAAATGCGTGCATTTATATCAATACGTGATTTGTTTTTAACCTGGCTTAAAGTTTTAACACGAGTATTCCTTAGAAAATGTCACTCGAACAAGATTACACTACCGTCCCCGGTCAACTCTACGCCTGCCTCTCCGTGGTAGGCCCAGAGTGTCCACAAAAGAATGATAAGTTCGGTATCAAGATTCGTGGTGCGTTCAACTCTCGAGAAGAAGCCGCGTCTCATGCGAAGCGCCTCCAAAAGGAAGACGCGACGTTTGATATTTACGTGGTCGACATGTATAAGTGGCTATTGATTCCACCCGACCCCACTGCTATCGAGGACGTGCACTACACGAATGAAAAGCTCGAGGCGTTGATGTCTGGATACAAGGAAAACCAACAAATGGCGGCGAAGATGTTTGAAGAGCGCAAGCGAGACATGATGGATACTGACACGAACACGTTCATCAAGCCGGGTGATGAAAACTCGAAGTATTACACGAAACCTGATGAAAAGCCAATCACTCACCCAGCCGAAGTATTGGAACGATTGAAGAAGGAGAAGCCAGACGTCATCATGGAAGAACTCATCAAGGAAGCGGATGAAATCGTCGCGAATGAAATCGAGGAGCGAAAAAAACAACGAGAAGCTGAAGAGTCGATGGAAGCGCAAATCACGGTAGCAGAAGACAAAGAAGAAGAAGTGAACTCTAAGTAAATAAAAAAATGAGCGTATAATAATTATGTTGACTATCGCACTTAACGTGGTGACCATACTTATCGCGCTATACATATTCGGTTTAAACACAAGAGACCGTCAGGTCATGGAACTTAAACGGAAGATGGAAGAAGAAGATCCATACGTGTCTGCGACAGAAGTCGCAGAAGCTGCATCTAAAGACCCCCTCGTCGTGAGTCGGGCGTATTTCCTAGAATCGAGGGACGAACCAACGACTGATTTCAAAGGATTCTCATCCTGGTCGAAGGATAACTGGTTGCATGGTTTTCCCCATGAAGAAGCCTAATATAAAAGCCACAAAAACAATGGTATAGGCCGTTTTATCGAGTGTCGCAAATATATCAACCTTTTCCGGTTGGTATTGGTGATGCATGGGTGGAGGTGGAGGAGGTGGATAGTAATACATGGGCTCTTGTTCTTGTTGTTCCTCCTGCCCACGTTCACTCTCTTTATCCATGATATCGGGTGTGTATTCGATTGGATTTCCTATATCACTCTCCATTTATAATCTGGCGAATTATTTTTTTAAGTACATTATTCCTCATCTTCACTCTCGCAATCATCATCGTCTATGACAAATCCGGCCAAATTCCCGTTTTCGTCAGCGTCTTCCTCATCATCATCAAATTCGGATTCGGTTTCAGATTCAGAGTCATAGTCATCTTCATCGAAGTCCTCGTCTTCGCCGTCGGTGAAATCATCTTCAACCTCTTCTAAAATTTCGAGTCGTTCCGGTTGTTTGGAAATTCGCCCTGAGCGGGTTCTAACGGTACTCATTTGTATACGTTTAGCATTACATCTTTAAGTCCTTCTATATATGTTTTCAAATTCAGCGTTTATCTTTACTATTAACTCATGTATCTCCTCAACGACTGATGTATCACCAGACACGGATTCAAGTGCTAAATCTTCTAAATTTACGAGTCCGCGTTCTAAAAGTTTTCTCGAGATATCTTCGTGTCCACTGTATTCTCTCGCCATGTTTATATTGGCGAGAAACTCTCTATAGAGAACTTCATTCAGACCTGAATACTTGTGTGTTTTCCTTATGAGATCATCGAGTATTGTTGGGGATGTACCCTTCTTTACGAGTTTAGATGACATGTATATGAGTGCGATGAGAAATGCAAGCGCTAACATCTATAATTTACTTGCTATTTTATCTATAAGCATATGTGCGCGATTTTTGCATTTACAGATTCGTTTAATTTCGCTTTTAGATATTGAAAAGGTGCACATCTCTCTACACACCTTACACGTGTAATCAGAAGACACTGTGTATTTCCTGATACCTTTGTCTTTTTTGATGTCCTGCACTGTCACGTCACATCCGTTTACCATATATTTTTGAATGTAGTTCTTGAGCTCATTTTTAATTATATCATCTGGTTTCGGTGGCGCTGGAACTCTCTTCGGGGGAGGTTTATACTTTGTCACTTGAAGTTTATCGACTATCGTCGGTGGTAATTGGTGTTTTCTACCCGAAAAGTCTTTACAAAAACCATAAAATCGCCCGCGCATAGTCTCGCATCTACAGAAACACTTTTGAAAAATGGAATCCCCTAAAATGTAAAACCATACATGATTTGAACCGTGAGGTCTTTTTGTGTTTTCACAATACCTCGAGGTCGTGGCGACGAGATAACTGTTTTTCTCCTTGTATACATTTTTTATGCGTGCGTGTCCTTGACCTTCCATATTCTTTCGTATGAATGACTCGAGAAGTGCACACGTTTCTGGGTCCTTGAGTTCATTCTTGAGTTGTGCCGCTGTAAAAGAGCCTTCGGACTTATTGGAAGTCCCCTCTATAATGTTTGGCTCGACACCTTCGAGTCGGAGTGTTGCCATGTACATAATTTCAACCGTTGGTTCGGAAGATATTCGTTCAAACATGGCGAGTGGTCCATGTTTGTAAACGAAAACGGGGAGATACTCGCCCTGTGTCTCCTTTCCATTGTTGCATTCATGACACCCCTTCCCACCACAGTCTTTGTGTGTGACCCACTTGTGTGAGAATGGCATTCTGAACCCACTCCCACGCGTGTTTCTTTCGCTACTCCCATACACAGACAAATCTACGATTTCATTCCAATCTTTGGAACCGTACACGAGATTGAGTGTTCCGATCACATGCTCCCTAAGAGCGATGGCAGAATCTCGATTGACTGGAAAATCGGGCCAATTGATGTGTACACCGGTCTTCATGAGGTCACCCACGGGTTTGGGCTTCGCGACCGAAACGAGTGCATTCTTACCACCATATTTCGAGACTTTATCGCATATAACCTTACATACTCGTTTTATTTCCTCTATAGTTAACGGGTCGTCATCCTTGTAATCGAGATCCACGAAAAAATTGTATGCATTGACCGTCTTTTGTTCGACGACGTATATTTTCTCATTTGCTTTCACACATTCCACATATTTTTCATAAAAATCAGTCAATCTATCAAACGGCACGGATAGGACTCCGCCGTCCATGAGCACGTGTGATGGATTGGGGTTTTTTTCAAAGAAGCCATGAGTCTTACACCACTCCTTGAACATACTTACCAATACATAGTTTTATTCTTTTAATCTTCTTCGTTTTCTTCGAAGCTTCGCCACATCGTCCGTCTATACGAAATGTCTGGATATTGTGGTTCATCTTCCACGAGTTTCTTTTTCAATACCAAAAGTTCGTACACCTTGTCTTCCTTGTGTTCTTCAATAAAAGCATTCGCTTTCTTGGGTGTGCACGAGTGTCTATCGATGAGGAGTTCATGTATTTGCATTAAAATGTAGTTCTTAGACTTCATTATTTAATAGCAAAGGATTTTCTATCCAAAGATGTAACACATGCATAAAATTCTGGGTTTTCTAGAATATTCTTCATGATGCGTTCCCATTGTTTTTTTACCCTGAACTCTTGAAGTGTATCGAACGACATGAAATCGTTTTCGTCATGTGTGCGTTTGATGGGTTGTTTTTGTATCTTTTTTGCTATTGTTTTTTGTTTTTCATCGTTAAATTTCCTTACGAGTTCCACTTGTTCTGGTTTCGTGTAATTCACGAAAAAGACGAATACGTTATATTCGAGATCAACCGTGGGACTCTCCTTTACTGTAAATTTAAAGTCCGTATACTCGCCCCGTTTTAAAGAGACCACACCACGAGTCTCTTCTTCGAGTTCTCGGAGGGCACACCGAATCGGATTAAAAATCTCTCTTCGGCGACACCCTCCGGTCACGAATATCCAATCCTTAAAGCGCTTATCTCTCACTGTGAGGAACCTTGGTTTGTTTCCCGTAAATGTTACCGGTATTGCGATTGCTTTATATTTTTTCATTGCGATGTCGCAAGTTATAATCGTTGGAGATGTTAATTATCCCCTGAGTCGGCAATGTTATTTACGGGGACTGGTTCTTCATCGTCCTCATCGTCTCCCTCTTCGATAATTTGCTGACGTGGTGGTGGTGGTTGGTGTTGCGCTTGAACGATTTTATTACAGAAAGATTTGATACCTTCGATGTCGGATTTCGCGTTGGTGAATTCCTTGTACATGTACACCGTCGCCGCGATACAGACGACAATGGCCACGATCGTGAGTGTTTCTCGATCGAAAGACAACATATTTATGTAATAGAAACGTTGAATCTTTTTAAGTAGCTTCCTCATGATTCACGGGAGCTATAAATTTTTCGAGTGTCCTGGATTTCGGATCGTACGTGAGTACGAATACAAAAGCCAAGAGGAATATATACTTCCAGAGCATTTGTTATTAGCCTGTAAATAAATTTAGTTCGAGTACATCAAACCACCCATACCGTTTTCGATGCGGAGGATGTTATAGTTGACGGCATACACGTCTTGTCCCGCGGTGAAAGAACCACCGGTAGACACGAGGCGCGCGGAATCCAATCGGCTGAAGTTAAGAGAACCGGTTGGTTGCAATTTGGAGGTTTCGAGGCAGAATGGGTACAAGAAATAGTTACCCGCATCACCTTCGATGGAAGAGGCCGCCGTGTGATAATACAGAGACGTTTCCGTGTAGTGTGGGACGGTTGGCTTCGAATCCGTCACATCCGTACCGTTAATTTGGAGCTTAATGCTACCTGTAGCGATACCGAGCGACGTGGCGTCAAACACATTAGAAGACGCCAATAGCTTGATTGGATGATTGAAGTTGAGTTCCTGCATGGCGCTACCCGACGCGATGGACTTTTGCGTTTGGGTGATGACCATGTTTTGTGGCATGGACGCAAGAGTCGTGCGCTCATCGGTGTCCAAGTAAATGTATTGTGCGTGGATTTCGTAGTCATTGGCCACTGGCGTATCCCACGTGATGCGCAATTCCACATCATGGTATTGGAGGGCGATCAATGGAATCGCCGATTGCCAGTTTTCACAGAAAGAAAATCGAAGTGGGTAGAATCGAGTGGTGCTCGTGGAAGAGCGGTCTGGACCCTTGCTCGTGTTTTGGGCCATGATGGTTGGTGCGATGTACTGGGAGAAATGCGAAGTTTGATCATCGATGACTTGACCACCAATCAAGAGTTCAACCTTCTTGATTCGGCTCGCCCATTCCGCCTTGGTGAGCGCGACTGGTGTGCGTTGCGTGATGTACGCGTATCCGAGGAGATCACCCTTGCGTTCAAAACGAACGGTAGAGATACCACCATTTGTTGGGATGCCCTGGAGCACTTGGCGCTCCACGGTTTGGGCAAAGTTTGTGTGACGACGATAGCTAGAGCGGAAGAAGCTGACTTCGGGCTGGCCGACAAGATGCGCATCTTGGGCACCGACGGCGACGAGTTGGGCAATACCACCAGACATTTTATATATATTGAGGTTATTTTTTTAAATAGAATCATCTTTACATGATGGATAACATGTAAAGATGAGGATGCCCCCAGAGAGTATCGATCTCTCGTCTTGGACTCTTTATATAAAAATACTAAATCCACATTCTACCTTTGAACTATAGGGGCTTTATAGTAGTATTATATTTACTTATTCAAAATTATACGCAAATGTTCTTCGGCTTGTTCTTTTGTTTCGAATATACCTAGATATTTGTGTTTATACTTAACCGCCCATTTGTTACGAAGTTTATAAACACATCCTTCTCTTTTTTTGTTTGTACCATCTGGTTTAATAAAATTTTCTGGATCTCTCGTGTATTCTTTCAATACTTCTATGGCTTCTTCTTCTGTATTGAAAGCACCTTGAGATAAATACACCCCTTTACTTTTGATTCTTACGATTGGTACATAACCACTTTTCATTTTTTTAGTGCATCCCAAATAACCATCTCTATTAATTTTATTATTTCTCACACCTTTCGATATCTTATCCTTTAGTAAATCTGATAATTCTTTTTTATTATTACCACCCGCAGAACAATTATATCCATTGGGTGCTAATGAATTGTAATATTTTATCCAGTGTACCTCTCTTTCATCTAATAATTCGTCTGGTGCAGTCTCTATTATTTCATAAACCATTTTAGTGCCGTATTTATCTATAGCCCTTTTGAGTAAAGTACAATTAGAAGATATTTTATTGTGACCTTTTATCCGTTCTTGAAGTGTGTGTATAGTTTGACCTACGTATACTTTATTTGAAGGGCTCGTTATCTTATAAATAATTCCCATATACTATCAATTACAATTATCTTTTTAAATATGGAACAACATATTTAAAAAGGTAATCTCCTCCGCTGAGAATCGAACTCAGATGACCTGGTCACTATTATAACCAATTTAACTTTAATAACAGCCAGGGATAATGACCTTTATATGACAGAGGAATGGTCCAGCCACCATGAATCGAACACGGGACAGGTTGAGTTTTGATCACTAAATTAATAGTGTTATTTAGCCTTAAATGAACTACAATCAACTGCTCTACCAACTGAGCTATGGCTGGATAAGCTCCCAGTAAGAATCGAACTTACGTTATTGGATTCAAAGTCCAAGGTGATGACCACTACACTATAAGAGCTTACGTGAAGAATGGGTTATACCCCCACTCCATTAATAGTACTTTCTTTTTCTTTAACCTCATTTACATATTTAAAATGATACATCACTAATGAAAATAAACCGGCCGATACATTCGTAATTATCATGGGAATGACTCGGTAATGCACGGAATATACGAGCGCTAAAACGCTCGCGACGAGGTTTAGATGTAAAAACGAATAATTTATGGCTTTCGCATCACTATTTTTGTACACGTGCGAGACCTCCGGTATAAACATGAGTGTTATTATGATAGAACTCGTGAGTCCTAATACATCTACGACATTCATCTCGACTTCTTTAATTCATCAATTTCTAGTTTAAGCTCTTTTATGGCTTCTATGAGAAGACCCACCATGTTCCCATAGGCCACGGAGTACGTCGTGTCTTCCGAACCGTGTACGACCTCCGGAAG
>Ga0213863_10000494_pt1 | contig 30189 bp, 42 predicted proteins | sample PICome_8_FD_160128 | JGI IMG/M metagenome (GOLD analysis project Ga0213863, IMG submission 160128) | Coastal seawater microbial communities near Pivers Island, North Carolina, United States - PICO497 | ecosystem: Environmental > Aquatic > Marine > Coastal | place: USA: North Carolina... | reverse complement strand
TCTCAGAGACCGAGAGGATCTCGGCGCCCCTGTAGTCGTAGGACAGGAACTCGCGGGTATCGATAGACGCTGAAACGTACATGATGCTCTGCTTTAGGGAAAAGGTGCACCACCGCCACTTAGGGGTAAAACGCCCTCAAACTCCTCGTCGGGTAACCCGGGATCCAAGATATCCCCATGCATCTCACATAAAGGACATACGACCCCATCGACGTGAACATGTTCCGGTTGGACCTTTTTAGGCTTCTTCACACGTGGGGGCTTCTCGGGGCGTGCGGGACGCTCACCATGCATCCTACAATAACAGGAATCTGGTACGGCTCTGTTCCTACACGCTGTCCCGCGGCCTGTGACACCCTCACATACGCGTCTGGCCGGTGGGGCATCGCGGAGTTGGAGGCCCTGGAGACCTTGGATGATTTGGCGAAGCTCGCGGATCTCGGTGAGGATCTCGTCCATTCTTGTGGTAGTTTCTTAGAAATGACCAAAAGAAAGGAGTACTTAGGGGTCTATTTTAGATCAACTCGATTATCGACGACTTTGATGGGTTTCTTCAAAAGTACAACAGCCAAAGTTATCGAGTTGATGATAAAACTCAAAATTGTCATAGAAAATATGTCATGCGTGTTACCACACATGCGTTCAGTATGAAAATAGGTAAAAATAGAAGATGCTCCATAAAGAGCGATATCTTTCCACATTAATATCATTACAAACTATCCCTCTATACTCCCTCACTCAACATACTGTGAAAAAGTTCACAAAAGTTCTGAAGCTTGGGTACGATCTCCTCGTTCCATTTCTTGTCGTTCTTCTCGATGAGATACCCCCTTCGTTCATCGTTGTATTGTTCCACCAATCGGCAGTATCCGATGTCCTTCAGCATCTGGAGGTATGTTTGGCATTGCACCTCTTCGTAATCCCTCACGCGCCCAAATAACTTGTTGGCGCGGTTCTTAATCTCCACCAAAGTCTTCGTTCCGTTATCGTTGAGTTGGATGCGATCCACGCGTCCAACAATCTGGTACAACGTTCCTTCAATCGTACAGATATCCAGTTCGTAGAAAGTGTCATCCTCTACGAGCTTGGCTCCATCGGCTTCAGCTGTCTTATATTCGTTTCTCGTCCCATGATTGGTATAGAGAGTCTTTCGGATGTGATCCTTGGCGATGATCATATCCTTAGGTTGAAGACTGGAATGTTCGAGTTGATGGTACATCGCCCGAATCTTCTGCTCAACATCGGTACTATTCTCAGACTTGAAGTTCTCAGCATCCTTCAATATCTTGGTAGTACCTGGGTTCGCCTCAAAAATATCGAGTGCCAACTCCTCTTTCGTTTTACCATCAAAGGTTTTTGGACTGTACTTCTTCCAGAGTTCTTCGATGAGTTCAGGTTGCCTCTTGAAACCAATACCGATGGCTGTGGCGACAGAAGAAGCGCCGATGATCACTTTTCGGATACCGATCGGTTTAAGCGTCCTTTCATGTCCGAGAAGGTAAGGATAAACCCTCCCACACGCGATACAGTCCGCGAGTGAGTTGTGGGCGTTTTCAAATTGTTCACCAAAGATATTTTCATAGAGAACACCCAACTTGATGGGCTTGAGAAAGCGTTCCCGGTACAACTCGAGAGTACAACGGAAGTTCAACTCATCGAGAAGAGAAAGATTGAGATTGTGACGAATCATTTCAGACTTCAGGACACTCGTGTCAAACTTTGCGTTGTGTGCGATGAGGGTCTTGGTGCGAGGTCCGATGAACTTCATGAAGTCCACGAAAACCTCGGTGAATGGACGTCCATGCCGTGTAGCCATGTCTTGTGTGATGCCATGGACATCAATAGAACCTTGACTGATCTGAAAGTTGTCCGGATAAACCATCGCATCGAAGGTGTCGATAAGACGACCACGATTAGAGAATCGCGCGGCGGAGAGGGACACGGCGCGACACGTGTCAAATTGTTTAACAGTCTCAGGGGTGACAGGGCGTCGACCCACAGGAAGACCTGAGGTCTCAAAGTCAAATGCAATAAATTGCATGCAGCTCATATTAAGTTGATATATACTTAAAACTTTATATCACTTAGGTAGTAAGAATGTGTCTACCCTTCCGATGGCTTAAACCAGTTCGAAACTTTTCTAAACCCTTCAAATGTTCTTGTGAAATATGTGGAAACAATTTCACAACGATGGATCGACTCATCATACATATGGGGTATCATGAAACCGAGGATCTTAACAGAAACTTGAGGCATGGATACGGGACGGTTCGGTGTAATGAATGTTTTAGATCTTTCCCCTCCGCGGCGGCGATGGAGGATCACTCTTGCTCCTCTATGATTCAAGGTCTTTCTCCAATCGCGAGTTCAGAAAGTCTCGAGACGGTCTTGATTCATGAACCTGAATCCTTTTCCTGAACCGTCCATTTTCCATCGAGTAGAGCCTGACGACGCTCCCAATCTGTAATCTTAATAGTTCTCGTCGGTGGTGTCACCAAAGCACCTTCACTCACGACACGACATTCAAAACCTCCTATGTCACACATGTATTGTATATCAAACCTCGATACATACTGAACATATGGAGTCTTATTTTGAAACTCCGCTTCGAGAAGAGTCTTGTATCGAAGTGCGTCATCGTATATTGTAAAAGCCACTATACTATTTTTTACGATGTCATCGTTGCATATATTTTCACTCACGGCGTAGACACCTTCATCTCCACCATTCCGAAAAGTAATTACATAAAACATATCAACGGGACTCATGAAAGTATCAAGAGAACGACTATTCAGTTTATCAAGTTCATAATAACTTCTACATACCTTTGAGATCTTGGGTTTCCTCAGTGACCGTGGACGTGGAACGGGGAGGGGACACCTGGTGGCGAGCATTTATTTATCCACGTGTCAAATCTTTATTACATGTGTCGTTCTGTGATGATATACATCGGATAAAGATCACGCATCATCTTTTTTTGGTGAAGATATACAGCCATTTTGTCATCGAAAGATAAAGCTTCAGTGACAAAATCGATTACTTTTTCATCATGATTAACATTCATATGAATTTTATAATTTGAGTTTGTTGTGGGGGTTTCCTCGAGATTGGGGAAGAGGATTCGTTCATCGAGAACGAGAGCGGGGGCCACGTGACCCTGTATCATTCTCATACGTCTAATAGCGGTGGATAACATCGTGGAGATTGAGAAATACTTTTTCATGTTTTCAACGTCACTTAGGTTCTCGATCTTTTTGCACTTCTCGTCGTGACACCGTTTCTTCGTGCCGCTTGTTTAGCGTTATTATATACTCTCTGTAACACACCTTGGCTTCTATCATTTCTTATCTGTCGCTCATAATTGGTGAGTTGATTAGCTGAAAGACTCTTGATATTGTTACCAAGTTGAGTTCTGAACACACGGATCCTATGTGTATCGTACGCTGCATTCTTAATCTTGTTAAAGTTCGAACCTGTTGCATTCAGTTGGTTCAGGTAGTTTTTCTTATTATTTTCAGTCAATCTGTTTAATTTCTTCATAAAATTGGATAATTTTGTACGATTGTTTGTGTTCATGGCGTTGGCACGATTCGGGGTATTCAATCTCGCACTGACATTACCAATTTGTTGGTAAATAGTAGTCACTGTGGATTGGTTAATACCCGGTTTATTTTTATACACGTTCAATATTTTGGCAACTTGCGCTAAATCATCAACATCCATATATTTTTTTAAACTGTTCAATCTTTTCAAAGTGTTTGGGATATTTGTTGGTATCTGATTTTTCGCGGCGTTCGATATAAGGTTGAGCATAGATTTTAAACCTTTTGGTTTTTTATTGATTATGTTATTCCTGATGTTCTTCTTATTTGATTCAACACTCGCACGTATTTTTTCGGCTACAGTGTTTTTATTAGCTCTACCACTAATTTTACACGCTCCCGAATTGGTTGAATTGGTGCATGTACTCTTGGGTACAAAGTTTATACTATCCAAGCCCGTATAAATAATGAAACCCGTTATGACATCCTCCATCATAACTTTGACTTTTTTGCCACTCCGTGCATTCACGTATAGTCCAGTAGCTATACCCATCTTATCTCCACTCGCAACGATCGTGTCGTATTTCGACGCGTACATAAATTGTGAAAGATCACCGAGTGTTTTACATATCGCTGGTATTTGTCGAATGGTTGGACGTTTGGTATTCATCTTAAGTATTGATTTATACACACCGTATGAGTTCGCTGTGGTCTTAGCTCCCGCCCAGAAGTCAATCTGAAATTCCTCGAAAGATATGAATTCATTCTTAAAAGTTTTCTTGAAATTAATAAAATCACCCTTTTTGACTACACCATCATGAAGTAAATCATAGAATAAGACTCGAATGACATCATCGGTACATAAAACGCGAGGAAGGTTGGTGTTGTTATTGGCACCATTCAAAAACTCAGCACCGTCGTACTCTTTTATAAACTTTCTGAATTGTCCTAAAAACTCTTTCATCTTATTTTTATTATTGGGTCCAAGGTAAAGTTCTTCACTGATGACTGACTTTCTGGATGCACCAAAGTTCGTCTGAATAAGCTTTTTCACCATATTATCGAATACATCTTCACTACCTTTAAAAGGTGGTTTATATTTTTCAGATGAGAGTTTCATATGAGGAGTGTACCCTTCAGCACCACTCGTACTCTCCACTGTGATCCATTCAGATACGTGTATGTATCTATTCCTCATTTCACCTTTCTTTATGCGTTCAGGTGTATTCGGTAGATCTAAGATATAATTAAAGGGTCTAAAGTCAAAGTACACACTGGGGTAACAATTTGTCACATTTCTACGAGCAATACTTTGTCCAAAATTATACTTAAACTTGAATAAGTAAAGACGCGTTTCGATGTAGTTTCTTAAATTCCAATTCCTGGATATGGTTATACCCGGATCACATAATCTGGGTGTGTTATAAAGTATGGGAACATTCGACTTTTCGATCGTGTGTGCGAGAGACATACGATTTTCTTGGTCGACGGACGTTATCCAATTTGTATAATTACTGGATGTCACTTCAGGATATAAAGATTTACAATTTTCCTGTACAGTAAAACATGTACCGGATATTTCATCTATGACATCTCCGAGGAACACAGCTTCAAATGCACTCGCGGGTTTGATCTTCTCTGGGTCGGATCTCAAGTCTATAGTATCTACGTCATAAAATATAGATGATCCATCAACGCCACAAGCTCTTGACATATCTACTATGACCTGATATTTTTTTGTCCAGTAATAGTAAATGTCAGCCATAGAATCCGTAGGCTCTGTCAGTGCTCCATCCAGGATGAACAATTTAGAAAATAACGCTCAATCGTCTATTCGCAGGTCCGGTAAGAAGGCGGGTCTCACCGGTAAGAAGTTGAGCATCTTCGTCGCCGTGATCACCTCCACCCTTCTCGCGATGAACGCCCCCACCCTCGCCCTCGGTATTAAGCAGCAACGTATGAAATACAACCGTAATGTGAGGGCTATCGATCAGAGGTTCGCTCTTGATAATATGAAGATGAATCTTCAGCAAAAGGCGGCTCTCACCAACCTCCGCGAACTTGCATTCGAGATCAACAGCAAAGCGAATTCCATGACTCTTAAAGAACTCAATCGTGCCCGTCTGGTCAACAAGAATGCCAAGAACATCGCCTCAAAGGCTGCGGCTTCTAACGCGTTCCGCCAGCTCATGAATCTCCCCGTGAGGACCGTCGCCACCGCGACCGGTGTGAGTGAGAATGCACTTAACGTTATCGCAAAGACTGCCACCAACGTGAAGAGGACCGCGGCTGCCACCACCGAAACTGTCGCCAAGGGTGCTGAAAATGTGGGTGAGACCACTCGCGTCGTGACTGGCAGCATGAAGAACACCGCCAAGTTCCTCGGTCCTTACGCCTTTGTTATGACTATGATCGCCATCATGGCGGGTCCCATGACCTCCGTAGCGGTCATATCTGGTGCCGTCAAGATGGTGACTGGTATGATGTCTAAGGGTATTCCCATGACTAAAAGTGTAGTTGTAAAAATTTTCAATATGCTTTACTCTTCCCCCGCGGCTACCCCCGTGCCCCCTTCCAACCGAATTGTCAACTTAAATAACATGCGCACCTCTCCCAGGCGTACGTCCAGCAAAAACTCTTAATCAAACTTAACTCTACAAACAAACTCATCGCCGAACAACTCATATACCCATTCCCCATCGACGATCTCCTCTTCGATGAGTTTTTCCTTGAGTCGTTCCAACTGGTTCCTGCTGTTACGAAGCATCTGTATAGTATCGGTGTAACAAGTCGCGACAATCTCATCAATCTCGGTGTCAATTTCACTCGCAGCTTGGGGTGAAAGGTTCCTGTAATCATAGTTGTTTTTACCAAAACCGTATGTTGTGACCATCTCACGAGCAATCTGGTACACCATAGAGTAATCAGAAGAAGCACCCGTCGTGACACGGTCGGGGCCGTAGATGATCGCCTCAGCTGCACGACCACCGAGGGCTACCATAATCTGGGAGAGCATATATTCACGCGTGTAGAAAGGTGAGTCTGCATTCTCCTCGGAAGGCTGAAAGAAAGTCACACCTCCCGCAGCACCTCGAGGCATTATGGAAATCTTTCGAACCACATCATAGTCGGGTACGAGAACACCCATGATAGCATGCCCAGCCTCGTGGTACGCGACGAGCTCCTTCTTTTGCATAGAGAACTTTACATCTCCTTTCGCACCTACGACGATGCGCTGATAGACATTCTCTGTGATATCCTTCGTGATAGTCCCGTCACCATCCCTGACCGCGCGGATGGCACATTCGTTGAGAAGGTTGGCGAGGTCAGCACCCGAAAAGCCGGTGGTTTGTTTGGCTATGTCCTCGAGACTAACGTTCGCTGCAAACTTTTTGCCCCTCGCGTGTACTCCCAATATCTTCTTACGACCTTGGACACTTGGAAGTGTCACTTGAATCTTACGATCGAAACGACCAGGTCTCAAAAGGGCATCATCAAGAATATCAATACGATTCGTCGCGGCGATGACCACGATACCAGTCTCATTATCGAATCCATCCATTTCGGTGAGAAGCTGATTGATGGTCTGTTCACGCTCATCATTCGAAGGCATACCACCCGCGGATCTCTTTTTACCGACGGCATCAATCTCGTCGATGAATACGATACACGGTTGATTCTCTCGCGCTTGTTGGAAAAGTTCGCGGACGCGCTTCGCGCCAACACCTACGAACATTTCAACGAAGTTGGCGGCGGAACACTGGATGAAGGGAACATTAGACTCACCTGCGATAGCTCTCGCCAAGAGGGTCTTACCAGTACCAGGTGAACCCGCGAGGAGAGCACCACGAGGAATCTTGGCGCCACTTCCAAAATACTTTTCAGGATTCTTGAGAAAGTCTACAATCTCTTCGAGCTCTTCCTTGGCGGCGTCGATACCCTCAACATCTGTGAATCGAGTCTCAACTTCTTGATCCATGACAAACTCAGTAGATTTCATGAAAGGGTTGGGCATTCCCATACCGCCATCACTTCTGGATCCAAACAGGGTACGAGCGAGTGTAAACACATAGGCAAAAAAGAAAAACATGATGACATTCTCCATGAGGGAGACGGGTTGAGATGTATCTACTATCACATCAGCATCACTTTCCATGAGTGTCTGCCATAATTGTTCATTTTGTGCAATTTGGACGTCTCCGTAATCACCATTCTCTTCCTGAAAGACTGCGATGTTCTTATTGGGTCGCACGACGACAGATGGAAACTCTTTGTCCTTGAGACCTTGGATAAATTGACTATAGGTTCTGGGACGATATTCCGCTTTCCTCTCCACCTTGTCTCTCTGTGCTGTAAAAGTCTGCGTGAGACTATTCATCCTTTGATATATGATGACGTCACGTTTTTAAGTGGTTAAAGTTTTATATGATAGCATTAGAAGAATGAATCTCGACATCGTAAAAGTCGACAACGGAATATACAACGTGTGTGTAATCAAGGATGATGAATACATAGGTCGATCGATCATACACGGACAAGAATGGGATCGGTGGATGCGTCGAGAAGTTCGTACACACCACAAACCCGGTACGGATATTCTCGATATTGGGGCGAATATCGGGTACAATACACTCATATTTTCTGATTATGGACCAGTCATAGCCTTTGAACCCGTATTTCATCAGATTGTGAAACTCAACATCGATGGGAATGATTTACGACACGATGTTCAGGTTGCACAGTGTGCTCTTTCCGATGTTAAGGAAGTACGAGAAATGAACATCCCAGCGCACGGGTGTGAATCGAATACACACATCAATTATGGTGGAACGACTCTTCACGCGAAGGGTGACTGGAAAGGTGCGGGTGTGAACGTCAACTGTGAACGTCTCGATGACATTTATCATGGAACTCCATCATTCATCAAACTCGATGTTGAAGGTCATGAACTACAAGTTCTAAAAGGTGCCGAGGAGACGATCAAAAAACATAAACCAGTTTTGCTCGTCGAAATTGGAAACTTTTCTGAAGACCATGAAGTTCATATGTTTATAAAGGAATTGGGGTACAACGATCCAATCGAAAAACCAGAACTGATGTACATGTACACAACAATTTAAAGATGTCTTCACATTTAAAACTATATGCCCGTATTTCTCGTGTATGGACGCACCGGCTGGATCGGTGGTAAGATCGGAAAGCTTCTGACCGAACAGGGTCATGAATGGTCGTATGGTGATGCGCGCCTCGAGAATCGCCAATCTGTCATCGATGATATAGAGCGCACTAAATGTACACACATCATCAACGCGGCGGGTGTGACCGGTCGCCCAAATGTAGATTGGTGTGAAGATCATAAAATTGAAACTATTCGTTCAAATGTAATCGGAGCCCTCACCGTATGTGATGTTGCTCATCAGCGTGACATCCACGTGACCAACTTTGCCACGGGTTGTATTTATACCTATGACGAAGTACACACTCTGGGTGGTACGCCATTCACAGAGGAAGATGATCCAAACTTTTTTGGTTCTTTCTATTCTGAAACCAAGTCGTACATGGAGATGATGTTGCGTCACTTTCCAAATGTCCTCCAGTGTCGTCTTCGAATGCCCATCGATGCAGATCTCGAGAATCCACGTAACTTTATCAAAAAGATTGCAAACTACGCCAAGGTTGTGAACATTCCAAACTCTATGACAGTTCTCGAAGAGTTTGTGCCCATGGCGATCGATGGTGCTTTGCGGGGTCTCACGGGGTCGTACAATTGGACGAATCCGGGTGCCATCTCACATAACGAAGTCCTTGAACTGTATCGCGACTACGTACGCCCGGACTTTACATGGGAAAACTTCACCGAGGAGGAACAAGCCAAAGTTCTCAAGGCACCGAGATCCAATAACACACTCTGTGATAAGAAACTTCGTGAAGCGTTCCCGGATGTTTTGGACATCCGAGAGAGTATCATTAAACACGTGATGCTTAAAGCTAAATCTGTAGAGTAAAGTACATGTTGGTCGATTGTTTTTTATTTTATAACGAAATGGACATGCTCCATCTTCATTTAGAAGAGCTGTACGATGTGGTCGATAAGTTTGTTCTGGTAGAGTCTACGACGACATTCGTTGGAAACCCCAAGGAACTCTTTTTCGAAAAGCATCGAGACAGGTACTCCAAGTATCTCGATAAAATTGTACACGTGGTGGTTGACGATACACCCAAAATGAATAACCCATGGAATGCGGAACGATTTCAGAGAGACGCGATCGATCGAGGACTTTCACAGATAGACTTGAATGACCATGACATCATCATCATCGGTGACGTGGATGAGATTCCTGACGTGGATACACTGTCCAGGTTGCACGAAGAAGGGCTCGCGAGACCCATGAGTTTAGAGATGGACTTTTACTATTACAACTTCAAGTGTAGAAACGTCGATAAATGGTATCACGGAAAGGTTGTACCGTTCAAAGTATACAAACAGTACCCACAACCAGATAACATCAGACGTTCCAAATGTGACACCGTAGAAAAGGGTGGTTGGCACCTTTCTTATTTTGGCACACCCGAGTTTATCAGTAACAAGTTGACCAATTTTTCACATCAAGAGTACAACAACCCCACATATAACGATACTGAAATTATCAAAAAGCGAGTGGAAGAAGGTGGTGACTTGTTCGGACGACCCGATTCGAAGTTCGAACAAGTTGAAACTACGTATTTACCTAAAAATTACACTCTCATTTCTTAAAAAGTATCGATGTGTAACTTGGATTATTGGTCGATAAATCTGCTTGACAATTCTCACAATTTTCGACTCGTTTCTCGTTGATGGATGCACACCGGTAACATTTGTACCCATTCACATCTCGTTTATACACCTTTACCTCTCGTAGATTGTCGTTGATGTATTCATTTTGTTTTGGATCAATCTCTGGAATCTTTCCATCATAGTTTTCAAATAAACGAAGTGGAATCGTTTCGGAGTTTACATAACTTTGAATGAGTGACGTATGTAAATCTTCGCACACATACAGTCCACCAGGTTTGACCCTTTCAAATAAAAATGAAAGTGATTTCAACTGGTGAAGTGTCATATGCGAGCCGTCATCGATGATGATGTCAAACTCCATTTCGGAAAAAAGGTCGTGTAACTTGGATTCGTCATCTTGGCTACAGAGATACGTGTGAATCCTGGGTCCATACTCTTTGACCGATTCCTTGTTTATATCTATGGCATGGATAGTTGCATTCGGAAAATATTCTTGCAAAGTTAAAAGCGATTTTCCATTCAATATTCCAAGTTCTAAGATGGTCATTTCATCGTACCTACGTGTCCTAAAATGTTGTTCATAAAAACTCGTAAAGTTATGAAACGTTGCTTTATCCGTGTCATGTTTTATACCTATCTCTGTTAATGGGTCCATGTGTTTTATTAAACCTTTAATTCTTTATACCTGGCAAATCCCATCTTCTCCATCATGTAGTACATTTGGTACGCATCCACGACACTCGGACATCTGTACTGTTCTGGCATACATTCTGGGATACCTTCATCCGAGTAGTAAGCGGTTTCGCTTTTCCTCTCTTCAAAGTGTGATGGATGATGATTCCTCAACCACACGAGGTGTTCGGCACATGTGTGCACCTTACCATACCTACGTGTGTATTCGAGGGTCAAAGCGATCCCAATCTCACACGCGTAGATATAGTTTTCGAGACTCGAACCGATCCACATAGTCATCGGATGTTTTGGGTGTGCGGCGCGGTACCCTCTTCGCTTTCCATCTTTGGTGAAAGGTGCGTTTTCTTGGATGTACTCTTGTTGATTTGAAAAGAACCATGCCGTATACAACATCTGACAAATCTCCAATTGAATCTTGACCACATGTTGGTCACATGACATCTCAGCAATCTCACGGGGAATCAACGAAAGAAAGAAAATATTCATTCTTGTAATCGTCGGTGTTGTAGACACGAACTTCGACGTCTCCGAAAAAGACAGAGCCGTTGGGGAGCTTCCAGATTTTGTCCTTTGCTTGTTGGTTGGCGTGATACGTCGCTTCTTTTAGGTTGAAAAAGAAGCCACGGTCGAGAATAAGGTTGGCAAGGACAACGTTGGTCACAAACATAATAAGATGTTTAATTACAAAAATGGGGTTCTACTTAGGTGTTAATCGTCTCCATCAGAGACATACTCCTCTTCCACAACTTCTTCTTCTTCCACCGGTTCTACATCCAGTTCACCTTCATCGTCAGGTATAATATCCTCCTCTTCTTCCTCTTCGAGGGGTTGTACCTCTTCCTCCACAACAGGTTTCTTTTCCTTTTTAGGTTTTTTAACTGGCTCTTTGTCGAAAATCTTTGCCAGAATTCCTGGAACCTTCTTCGCGAAAGCCAATTGTTTTTCGTTATTTTTTTTCATTCTTTCGAGAAAATCTTTACTGAATCCATGAGACTTGTACGCCTGTAAAACACTCTTGAAAGGTGGCTTCTCCCCATGACGGTAGTACTTGTCGTACATATCTGCGATGGCGCCATTCACCTTGACCCGAACCATACCATTTTTGAGTATACGCAAAGTCACCTGAACATGGTCGCCATAGAGGAGTTCCGGTTCATACGTCTTTTCAGGTACATGTCGAGGTGTGGGTTCAAGAAGTTGTGGTTCGACGTAAGGAATACCCATCTCTTCGTTATTTTTTTTGAGTGCCGTCAGATATCGATCTTGGTGATAGACGGGACCTTTTTTGAACTCGTAAAGGATTGGGTTCTTACGTGCGACGATGTCATGCAGGAAAGTTCCCTCTTTTATAGGACCCACCGCACGGGGTGGGTCGCATTTAACACGCTGGGATGGTCGTCTGTACATGATCTTTCACAATTTTATCCTCTAACTTAGGTGTCAGAAAATAGTCCAACTCACATCGAATCACATGTGCTGATTGTTGGTTCACGTGTGTGTAATACGGACCCCAAATCTCGATAACCTTGCGTTCCTTGTCGTACCAAAGATAATCGAGACCCAGTTTTTGTGTGAGCCAGTAAAACTTCTTACCAGTCTTTCCTATGAACGAAAACACCTGATCCTCCGTGTATTCACTTACGTCCATTTGGGAATAATGAGTGGTCGGGGGGGTGTACGGGGCCATCGTTTCTCTTTGATATACTGTTCTCCTTTTGTTTAAGTACGTTTCTGACGTGTTTTTGTGAAAATGTTTGTTTTTTGTTTTTCTTATCGTTTTTAGTCACACGTTTTTTTGGTTCTTTATACTCCATATTGATACTATACGAATATTTTCCTTAACACTTAGGCATCCTCTTCATCAACGAGTGAAATATCATCATCCGTTTCCTCTTCGTCATCCGTAGCCTCGTAATCCTCGTCTTCACTATCATCGAGAAGAACATATCCCTGAGGGAACTTTGCGAAGAGATCAGTCTCTTCTAATGTGTCCACATCATAAAATCCGGACACGGTGTTTTTGGGAATCGTTTCATCTTGATCTATAAAGTCATAAAAGTTATTTTTATTTCTTTCCAGAAAGTTTACGATGTATGAATCTTGATTTTCGAGTACAGTTCGGGCGATCTGTGTCGTCCCATCTTCGCATTCGACGTCAACGATCATAACTATCTTATCTTGTTTTTTAATCTTTAATAATACTAAATGGAGACGTTAAAAGAGTGGGGAATGTATTATATATCAAACAGACGTGTACATGAAAATGATGCGGTAATGTTTGATATAGATGATACACTCATTTTTACGGATGGTCGTCCAAACACACCGATGATAGATCTTCTCCATGAGGCGGTGAACATGGGATATCAAATCATAATCATCACCGCGAGACCTGGTTTGGAGTCGGTTATAAAATGGACTGTCAAACAGCTGGACGAGTACAAAATAGGATACCATTATTTAGGGTTTACGAGTGCAGAGACGAAACATATCATGAAACAAAAATTGCCTTACAAGTTCATTCTATCTGTGGGTGATATGCCAACCGATCTCACCGAATCTAAACACTATCTCAACATTTCCAGTTACGATCACAATTGAGACAACTCACGAATGTTGTCATGGGTTCATCCGCCGACCTCGTCTGAAGCTGATAATACGTCGTCTTTTTAGATCTACACCGTCCACACTTGAAGAAACCCTCTTGGTTTAGAGCTTCTTTTGTGAGTGCCTGTTTTCGCAGTTCTTTGTGAATCTTGATTTCCACCTGTTTAGCGTACATCCCTTCCGGACATAACTCATCTGGACGCATTTCAATCACATCTTTCGTTTTTAATCTTTTCTCTACAATCTGTAGCTTCAGTTTAGGATTGTCCCGGAGGCTTTTTTGTAAAGACAAAAACTTCTGCTTATAAATATTTGAATATTTGTGGTTGTCCCAGGCCGCTTCCTGTCCAATCTCTTTTGCTCGATCCATCGCGTGATTTAGTATACACTTCTCGAGATTTATGCATATCGCATTATCTATCGGAATCTCGAGAATTGTGGACAGACGTTCAACAACGAATTGACGAGTCTTGTTTTCCATGTTATCTTATATTTACACCATTTCTTTATTCACTTAGGGCAAAGGGAGACCTTCGTAGACATTACTGCGTTCAGAGGAATCGAACGCATCAGAAACCCGGCGCGCTGGGTTTGTATCAACGAAACCATAACGGTACGCGGCGCGACCGGAAACGTAATTCTCACACGAGCGGAAGACCATCCACGCGACAACGATCAGTATCGCGGTGACGAGGAGTAGACGATTATTCATTTACAATTTACGAATATTTTTTTATAGGAGAATCGTAAGATGAACAAGGCGATTCTCATTCATGAGAAATTAGGGGACGTAAAAGAAATAGACCTGGACATAGCTCCAAATAAGAATGAAATATTTAAGATACTCGGTGGACGACAAACATTCATAGGGCAGTGGCCTGAAATAGATGTGGTCATCATGAAACCCGAAGATGGTAAAGTGAAGAACGAAAACACTTTACCACATCCGTTTGATGCGGAAAAAGTTTATGGGAAAATTTTACTCGTGCGAATGGATAAACACTCAGAACCCCAAGACTTTACATTAAGTGAGTACCTTAGGTACAAACGCCTCCCCGTTTAAGACGGCGTTGGCATACTTCATACAAAGCTGGAAATGTACATACGCCCAATCCATCGGATTATCGATGGAAGGCTTACCTGGTAGAGGGTTATCGTTGACCACACTGATGACATCTACTCGATCGCCACTGATAGACTTTGCCATGATACCTCCAACACTTTTCAACCACATGGCGTGGTCTTCATTTTTACAATCGAAACTCCTGACGAAATGCGCCATTTATATTACTTGGGATTCTTTTCTATAAGTAGTCGCGCACTCGGATCGGTCACAGTCGTCCATTTGGGACGCCAGATTTCTGAGATCAGGTGATCGTTGTCTCGTCCGTACATCTTCCAAAAGATGTTTCTGTACAAAGCTTCTTCTTTTGTCAAAGGAACGTTGTGACCCCTGGCTCGTACCTTCGTTTCCTTAAAAAGTGCGTCATCCACGTCATCTTCGGCGTACTTTTTAATTTCGTCAACCCAATTCGTCCCGACTGCGTCGCTCATCCCGTCCTTCTGTCGCCACAAAATATCATGTGGAAGATATCCTTCGAAAGCCTCTCGCAGTATGCGTTTCTCTATCGCGTCCATCTTCTCGGTTTGGTTAATAGTCATACACAAATCGATAAACTCCTTGTCCAAAAACGGAACGATAAGGTCGAGACCATGTGCCCCCGCACACCTATCCGCCCTCAACCCATCGAATTGATGAATCAGACGAAGACGTCTCATGTTTTCACATGCGAATTCATCAACACTCGGTGCGTTATGGAAATAGAGGTATCCACCCAGAATCTCATCAGCACCTTCACCTGAAAAGATGTACCGACAAGGGGTGTGTTGTTTGATGTACTTACAGAGAAGCCACATCGGTGTGCTCGCTCGCACGGTTGTCGTGTCGTAGGACTCGAGTGAATGAATCACATCGTTTATGTGTGTGATACCTTCCTGTACCGTGAACTTCACTTCCGTGTGGTCAGTATCCAAGTACTTTGCGACTTTTCGCGCCGCCTTGAGATCGGGACTCCCTTCGAGACCGATCGAGAAGGTTCGGATCTTCCCGAGTTTACGGGACGCGATGGACGCGATGAGACTACTATCGAGACCACCAGAGAGAAGAAAACCAATATCACGGTGTGTGTTATTGAGTCGGTCATGAACGGCATTTTCGAGTGCATGTCTGACTTGGAGCTTGAATCCATTCCTGATGTGCTTATTCACACGCCAGTATCCGGTGTGATAACACACAAAGTCGTTGATGTACGAATCGTACATGTGACCGGGTGGGAAAATGTGTATTTCAGATCGGAGAAATAGAAGTGCCTTGACTTCACTCGCAAATGCGATAGAGTTCTCGGCATATCGTGTGTAAAACATGGGGCGAACACCCACTGGATCTCTGGCAGCCATGACCCGCTTACCATTCGTCCACACGAATGCAAAGTCTCCGTTGATGATCTCCACCGTCTTCATGATTCCAAAATCTTTGACGAGAGGAAGAAGTATTTCGCAATCACTCGCACTTTTCTCATTACCAGTACGAAACTCGCGATGATTATAGATTTCACCGTTGCAAACTAACATCTCTCCATCATCGACGAACGGTTGCATACCAGCATCGGTTAAATCATTAATGGCCAGTCGATAAAAGTCCATACGACATTTACCGATACTTTTCGTGCGGTAATCATCCGGACCTCGATGAGAAAGAAGATGTGATGAAGCTTCCACTTCGTCACCGAAAAGGGCTAAGATGCCACACATTACTGATACAGACTACATTATTTTTAAGTTACATTCGAGAACGTCCAAGTATAACTTTTCGTTCACCACAGCATCCATCTCTTGTCCAGCCATGGAAATGGATTCAAGATTTCCATAATCTTCAGTTTCAAACCTCAAAACACAATAGAATGAAGAGTTTGTTCGACTCGCGATCTGGTCGATAGTATTAAAATCGTACGTCTCGATATCGAGATACCGTTCCACTTGTTCGGGAGTCCGCGATTTTACATGTACGGCACTCTCCAATTTTCTCTTACCTGATGACATGTCAAAACATGGCCAAATGCCATATTTCGAACGAAATTTGGATACGTAATGAACACAATCTTGAGCCTTTTCTTGTTCGGCGAAGCACACGAAACGTGATTTATACGCTGGATCTACCAAACTAAGATATGTTCCATTCAGGTTTAATTTTACAAAGTGGAACTCCATTTAAAATATATAAGGAAAATATCTTTAATTAATATAGATGAACTTCCCAAAAACACCTGGTCAATGTAAATATATGCTCGCTCTTAGGTCACACAAACCAATCGTGATCGGAACGGGTCCCGCGGGGAGTGGAAAGACTATGTTGGCGTGTCAGATTGCGATGGAACATATCCAGAGAAATATCAGGGGTCGAGTTGTACTCACGAGACCTATCGTAGCGGCCGACGAGGACATGGGATATCTCCCGGGGGATATGGATCAAAAGATGGAACCGTGGACGAAACCGATGTATGACATTTTCGAACGAAGTATGACACATAACCAGATGGATAGATGTATCGTGATTGAACCCCTGGGGTATATGCGAGGACGAACATTCGACAATACACTCATCATAGCCGATGAGATGCAAAATGCTACACCCAATCAGATGAAGATGTTACTCACGAGAATCGGTGAAGGTACGAAACTCATCGTGACTGGTGATCTTGAACAATCGGATCTTGGTCCCGAAAATGGTCTCGCGGATCTCATTTATAAGATGCAGTGCAAAGATCTCGAGTACATCACACATGTCAGAATGGAAGACGAAGATATTGTTCGACACCCAGCGGTTAAAGAAGTACTCAGTATTTTAGAAAAATGACCAATACGGTCATCATCGCACTCCCGGGTCGAACCTTCTCCGGACGGTTTATGATGAATCTCGTAAATACCGTGATGACACTAAAGTCGAAAGACTGGAACGTACTCATCACGAATGAATATTCCAGTTATGTCCCATTTTCCAGGATGAAAACCCTCGGTCTTGATGTACTTCGGGGTGCTGACCAGATACCCTTTGATGGTAAGCTTGAATACGACGCGTGGCTCACGATAGATTCTGATATCGTCTTCACTCCAGAACAAGTTCTTGAACTTCTCGAGGATACGAAAACACACCAGGTTGTCTCAGGTGTGTACCGAATGGAGGATCTGAAACACTTCGCGGCTGTAAAGGAATGGAACATGGACTATTTCAAAAAGTTTGGAACGTTTCAGTTCATGAAAGTCGATGACCTCGAAGGAGCGCCTAAGTTTGTCCCCGTCGCCTATAACGGCATGGGTTTCTTCGCGTGTCGCAAGGGGGTCATCGAGAAGTTGAAGTATCCATACTTTAGCTACCCTCTCATAGAAGTCGATGGACTGAAAGATATGTGTTCCGAAGATGTCGCGTTTTGTAAGAACCTCACCGATGCGGGATTTGAGATAATTGTGAATACGACCCTCCGTGTTGGGCACGAGAAAACTCTCGTAATTTGAGGTTTTGTACATCGTTGTTGAACATTCGGAGTTCTTGATCCACCCGTTTTAGGTGTTTCTCCATCTTCATTTTTTCGTTTTTGATTCGCTCGTACCATTCGAGCATCTCGTAGACTTCCTGATCGATATCAGCATATCGCTCGGCAAGTTTATAGTCCGTGGTAAGTTCTTGGAGATCAACCGCGATTTCTTCGAGACGAACTTCGAGGTCTTGACACTTGTCTTTGAATTCTTCCATGTTACTACTGTTAAAGATTTTATTGTTTATATTAGTAATGATTCCGAAGGTTATACATAAAGTGCTCATCGTCGAGGATGGAAAACTTCCCGTGTTGCCCGATGGTATGAAAAAGGCACTCGAGACGTGGTATCGCATGAATCCTGGGTACAAAGTCAAGATGTATTCGGGTGATGATTGTGTCGCCTACATCAAGGAACATTTCGATGATGAGATACTCAAAGCGTACAACACCTTACAGCCGTACGCGTACAAGAGTGATCTCGCGAGACAACTTATTTTGTACAACGAAGGTGGGTGGTATACCGATATGCGAATGGTATGTTTACAGCCACTCGAAGCCTTGAATGCGTTGAACAAAGACTTTTACGCCTGTATAGATACGCCTCAGAAACAGGTATGTATATGTAACGGGTTCATAGGTTCAGAGTCCGGGCACCCGATTGCGAAAAAGATGATTGATATAATCCTATGGAATGTTACACAGAGACACTACGGGTTAGATTGTTTGTGTCCAACTGGACCGGGTGTATACATAAACGCGTGTATCGATTACATGCGTACAAAGGCATCAAATTGTGCGATTGGCAAACATGTAATCGAGAATGGTGAACAGTTCATGGACTTTGGTAATGCTCGATTGATAAAAGTAAAGTATAACAACGCGAAAGGTGCGGACAATAGCGATGTTCGAGGAGCGAACGATTACGGAGAAATGTGGAGAAGTGGTCAGATTTATTTGAACAAAGACTGAATGTATTCCATGTCGTGATCCATCCATACTTGATGACACCCCACTGGGTCGTCATATTTGAGTACCTGGATTCCAAACTCTTTCGCCTCTTCCCTCGAGGGTCTCGTGAGATCTGAAATTGTAAAGTACACATCTTCCGGTTCACCCCGCCAGGGTTTCTTCTGACAAAACTGAATCATACTCGAAACCTTTCTCAGAGAAAATCCTCCATTCAAAAGGATAAACTTGTTTGGAAAACTATCGAAGTTGTCAGATTTGAATGGGTGATCACCCTTTAAACATCTCGGACATGTGCATGTCATACAGCACACGTTCATCAGGTTTCCATGCCAATTGATGTAATAGTGTCCACACGGACCACCGACATAGTCGTACTCTAAAAACTTTTCAGGAATTCTTTTGAACAGATAAGAGTCCCACTGGTTTAGAAGAACATGTTCATACCTAGAAAATATGTTCCAAAAGTCGACACTGGTTAATAGACGACTGTATTCGTTTACATCGACATTCGATTCATACACTTGTTCGTATCTGACATTTTTCCAGTCTTTCGTGACATCCATGATGAGCTCTTTATTTTCACCACTGTGTACGATGACGAGAGCCGTATCTCCGCCACCGTAGATGTTGGCTATGTTCCACAAATTGTATTTGATGATATCTTTGGGTCGAAACTCAATAAACATCATACACAATTTGGATGTATCGGCCCATTCTATATTTTTACCGGTCGGTTCTTTCGTATGTGTTTTAACAATATCGAAATACGCTTCCATATATACATACGTGACACGAGTTCTTTTAACTTACATTAACTTATCATACAAATTATCGTTCGAGGTGATGATATTTCCATCCTTCCAACGGTTCTCTTCCTTTTCGATCGACTTGATGTGCCACATGGCGAGTTTGGGTTCAGCTTGGATGGCGACAATCTTATCCGTTCCGGACAACTTTGTGTGCATCTCGTTCGTCCATTTGATGTGATCACATTTTTTGAAGATACGTGTCTGAAAGTCTGGCCAATTGATCCATCCCACTTCGTTGATCTTGTAGTTACACCGTTCCAAAAATGCCTGTGTGTATCCGGGGTCGATGTTAATTCGTGGAACGGCGATGATTTCAGCTCCAGATTCCTTGATGATATTTTTCAAGTTTTTAATCAAAAGTTCTTGTGGCATTTCATCCGCATCGATGAGAAACGCGTATTCACCAGTCGCCTTGTCCGCATGAAACTGTGAGTTGAGATAGAAGCTATCGAAGGGTCGCTTAAACACAGTGATACGTTCCTTGAAATGTTCGAGAACACTTTCAATCCTGTCAGTACTTCGATTGGCATCCACGACCACGTTGATTTCATCCTCGTCATCCACCGTCTTTCCCAGAAAGTTTAAAAGTGAATACAGTTCTCTCGATTCGTTACACACTTGGATCGTATACGTGAGCTTCATTATGAATTATTCCTTCAAAACTTTTAAGTTAGTTAAAAAAGATTTTGCTAACATCTTCATGGAACGTTTACTCGATTTAACCGTACAGAACAAGCTCGGACATCTGAGCAGCACTTTCACGACACTTCCAATTCTGGAACACATCTTTGAGCGTAAGAAGGAGAATGATCGTGTAGTCCTGTCGAACGGTCACGCGGGACTGGCACTCTACACGATGCTCGAAAAGGAATACGGACATGACGCTCAGAAAATGTATGACGACTTCGGTATTCACCCGTACAGGGACATCGAGCGACACTCCTACGCGAGTACAGGCTCTTTGGGTTCGGGTATACTTTTAGCCATAGGTATGGCGATGGGTAATAAGGATACGACTGTCCACTGTGTCATTTCTGATGGTGAATCACACGAAGGAAGTGTATGGGAAGCCCTCAGTTTTATCCAACGCCAAAAACTTGACAACATCAAAGTCTACATGAACATGAATGGATTTTGTGCCTATGACACGATCGATGAGGAGTATCTTCAAACCCGTCTAAAAGCGTTTCTACCCGATATTAACATATTCAAAACCAAAGTGCCAGACTTTCACAAGATTGAAGGATTGAAGGGACACTATAACGTCATAAACAAAGAGGATAAAGATATAATCCTCGGTTTGATAAATGAGACGACAATTTGTCAGTTACTTGATTGAAGAGATGCGAAAGAATGATAAGATTTTCGTATTAACGGGTGATCTGGGATACGGATTGTTTGATGATCTCAAGAAGGAGTTTCCCGATCGGTTCGTAAACGTCGGCTCGTGTGAACAACTCATGGTTGGAATGGCTGTCGGAATGTCCTATGAAGGAATGATTCCGATTTGTTATTCGATCACACCCTTTGTCATCTACAGACCCTTTGAGTTTATTCGAAACTATTTGAATCATGAGAAAGCGAACGTAAAACTTGTCGGTGGCGGACGGGACAAAGATTATCATAACCTCGGATTTTCCCATCAAGCAGAGGATGATGTCGAGATTATGAAAACCCTGAAAAATATCCAGGTTTTTAAACCAAATGAAGTCACGAATGATATCGTGACAGACTTTTTATACAACGATGCACCGAGCTATATCAACCTCGTTCGCTGATGTAACGCTCCCCTAATGTAGACGTATCTTTCACTTCCCACGTAGCTCCAAACTTTTCCGCCCATTCGGAGAGTAGCAAAGGATCTTTACCAGTCACTAAATCACAATATTTGACGAGTGCCTTCTTACTCGTTACATATTGCTGAACAATTTCACGGACATCCTCCACATCGATGAAATCAAAATATCTGTCTCGTTCTATGACGACATGACCATCCCTCTTACACGTCGCACTAAATCGCGATGGAAGTTCCCCGGGACCGTAGCACCCCCATATACGTAGAGCGTACGCGTTGGGTATCATCTCGATACGTCGTTCGATGAGCCATTTCGACAACCCGTATGAATCTGTGGGTGGACTTCCACGTAAAGCCGCCCCACTCGAAAAGTAAATCAACTTTCCTTTGAAAACTCGAACGACATTTTCAAACATGAGACTATTTTTGTACACAGTTTCCCTGCTCACTTGGTCTATACTCGCTGCACAGTGTACGACCACATCGTATTCATGTGATTTGAAATATTTTTCCACCGCGGATTGGTCTAAAAGATTGAGATCATTTCTCGTGACACCCACCCAATCCGTACATCGGAGTACGTTTTTACCGATAAAACCACCAGCGCCTAAAACACACACTTTCATTCTGATTTAAAGACAAGAATACTCTTTAACTCATAATGCCCAAGAAGGTTTGGTACGCACCGAATAAGTTTGAATCGTACGGTGAAGAGGAGATCAAGGCTGTTGAAGCCTGTCTTCGTGATGGCTGGCTCGCCGGATTCGGTGACCGAACTGTGGAGTTTGAGAAGCGGGTCGCCGACCTCTTCGGAAAGAAACATGGACTCTTCGTAAACTCTGGAAGTAGCGCGATCCTCCTCGGTCTCTGCGCCCTCGATTTACCTAAAGGATCTGAGGTGGTCACACCCGCGTGTGGATTCGCCACGACTGTAGCACCTCTCGTACAACTTGGTCTCAAACCAGTCTTCTGTGATGTTGGTCTCGATTCGTACGTTCCAACCGTCGAGCAACTCAAGAAGGTTGTCACACCTGAAACCAAGTGCCTCCTTCTTCCCAATCTCATAGGGAACGTACCCGATTGGGAGGCTATTCGCGATGCATTCCCAGGTATCACTCTCTTTGAAGATTCTGCGGATACCATCACTCGCACGGGTTGCACAGACATCAGTACCACGAGTTTCTACGCGAGCCATGTCATCACAGCGGGTGGTGTCGGCGGTATGGTGATGTTCAACGATCCCGCACATCTCAAGAAGGCTCTCATGTACAGGGATTGGGGACGTATCGGTGACAATATCGAAGAACCCAGCGAACGTTTCAATCACTCGGTGGATGGTATTCCTTACGATTGGAAGTTCCTGTATGGTGTAGCTGGATACCACCTCAAGGCGTGTGAGATGAACGCCGCCTTCGGTCTCGTCCAGCTCGACAAGTTGGAGGGCTTTCTTGGGAAGAGACGCCAAAATATCACGAGGTACCTCGAAAATATGAGGGATACCCCGTATTATACCCTTCCCGACGACTCTATGGTTCCCAATTGGCTCGCCATCCCTCTCCAGTGCCCCGACCGTCTCGAACTCATCAACTTTCTCGAAGAAAATGATGTCCAGACACGTGTCACTTTCGCCGGAAATATCACTCGTCATCCAGCCTTCAGAGAGTACCTGGACGACTTTGAAAATGCGGATAGTATCATGAAGGATGGGTTTCTTCTCGGTGCTCATCACGGTATGGATCTCGATGATGTCGACCGTGTGTGTAATTTGCTTAAAACATTTGCAGCCACTAAAGTAAATGTACAGTAATGTACTCGTCACGGGTGGCTGTGGCTTTATCGCCTCCAACTTTCTAAACATCATGAAGAAGAGACACCCTGAAACGACGTTCGTGAACATAGACAAACTCGATTATTGTTCAAACGTTGAAAATGTCGAACCGAACGTTGCCACCTTTGTCAAGGGGAACGTCGGTGACGCGGACCTTGTGGAACATCTCATAAATCTATATTCGTTTGATGCTGTGTTTCACTTTGCAGCCCAGAGTCATGTCGACAATTCATTCGAAAATGCCCTCTCCTTCACGATGGATAATACCCACGCGACCCATGTACTCGTAGAGGCCTGTCGTCGATTCATTCCAAATGTCGAGTTTATTCACTTTAGCACAGACGAAGTATACGGTGAATCTAAAACAGATGTCCCGTTTACAGAGGAAGAAGGTGTACTTCGACCCACGAATCCATATTCGGCATCCAAGGCAGCCGCGGAGATGATCGTTCGTTCCTACATCGAATCGTTCGGTATGAATATCAAGGTGATACGATGTAACAACGTGTACGGTCCGAGACAGTACCCAGAAAAACTCATACCAAAGTTCAAACGACTCTTGAAGGATGGTAAGAAATGCACCATTCACGGTTCAAAGTCTGCGACGATCAAAAGAGCCTTCATGCATGTAGAGGATGTCGTCGACGCCGTGGATGTCATATGGAAGAGGGGCACTCCCGGCGAAGTGTACAATATCGCTTCAGACGATGAGTTTACTGTCATGGAAGTCACACAAATGATCATCGAAACGATCTTGGGAACGAGCGACTACGACAAATGGATCACATACGTCCATGATCGCCCGTTTAACGATTCGAGGTATCATATATGCGCCAAAAAATTAAAAGCGTTGGGTTGGTGTCAGAAAAAGACCAGGGAAGATCTCATTAATTTTCTAAAAGTATAATAAATGTCTGAAGGTACTGTTCCAGTCGACCTAAACATTTCATGGCTGACGATCTTTATGATTTCTTCCCTCGGCTTTGCGTACACGGTCGGTGCGTCTGTTGGAATTGATACATTTTCCAAGTGTGATAAGTTCAAGGGTAAGAGTGTTCAAGAGGGTCTCAATAAGTGGCTCATCGCCACCCTCGGTGTATCCATCGCCATACCGGTCACCCTTTTTCTCGCTAAAATGTTTGAAGATGAGACACCGATATTCATGATTCTCTATGCACTTCTCGGTATCGTCGGAATGTCCGCGGCACTCAATTGGTCCATGAACTGTAAGAATGCGGATCCAAGTTCCAAGTCGACGCTCGGTATGAGCCTCTCTTCTTTCCTTTGTGCTCTTCTCGGTGGCATTTTTATGATCGCGTCTAATAGATGATCGTACACAATATATACGTACTCCTAATGTTCTTGTCCTACCTGTTACGTAGGGCAGGAACATTTTCGATGGAAGAAAAAGTTAAGATGATTGATTTTTTAGGTTACATGGCACTCAATCCCAACAAGGCGGTGAATCCAAGCATGGCGAGCCTGCCGTTCTTGAGTTCCGCTTCGGGAGTGAACGACCAATACTCCTCGTCGTCAAAGTCCTTGGCGGTGATGAGCGACGCTGCGGCGAGTGTCGTGACAACCCCGGTCGCCGCCAACGCGTACATAGGATCCTCAAACTGTTGAATGATGTTCTCACCGGACATGGCCCAATCGAGAGACCCCCAGAGTACACCCTGCATCGCCGCACGTCCATTCACAACCTCGGCGAAGCGGGCCTTCTTGTTCGGAATATTTGTAGAGACACGTGGAGGACGCTCAGCGGACGCCTTAGTATCATAACGCTTGTAATAGGATGGTTTAAGGGAAGCACTAATCAGAGCGCTCATTACTGGATGATAGACGATCCTTTTCCTTAAGTAGGATTGCGTTGAGCACATATAATTGGACGATGAGACCAGCTGACGTGTAAAGTGTTGTCATATTGATTCCATACTTTCTATATTGATACGTGAACCAAAGTATACTCGAAATGATACTCAGGATGACCGCATTCTTCAGGTTGATATCTATCTCCTTAACGGAACGTACCTGTTCGTACATCTGGATAAACCCAAGTCCAAACGCAGTACTCGCGATCAGGTTGTCCATTTATAATATGCATAGAATATAAATGGAAGTCATTTTACAAAAGTTTGCTGGAAAGATCGATGCTCAAAGTCTCGTCCGCACCGTCGAAGATCTCAAGATTGAGTACATCGACGACGGTCTCACCAAGGAGGATATTCCCCCCATTCTCAGTCGCCTCATGTTGGAGACGGTCAAGTTCAAGAAACTCCCTGGACCCCAGAAGAAGAAGTTGGTGATCGGTGTACTCAATCATCTCATCGAGCAGATCGATGAAGGTGAGAAGGATTCAGAGTTTGAAGTGGTCCTCAAGGCTATCGTTCCCCCCATGGTCGATAGCTTCGCTGCGATGCTTAAGACTAAGAAGGAACTGGCTAAATGTTTTTCGTGTCTCGCTTAAGGAGTAACCACGTAGACAATATAGTATGCGATTTCCTTCACTGGAAGTTATGATACGATACGGAATCTATACAGTGAAAGAACTCGAACGTTTCACGAAAGGACTCGTACCTAAGAAGAAGATTAACATCCTAAGTGAGTGTAGAACTTGTGATTTTGTATACGACGGACCAATTTGCCTGAATTGCCGAGTATGAAGTACTGTATGGTCACGAGTTACATGTCCAAAGGACCGGGTGTCATAAGTGATTGTATCTGTTGTGCCGAGAGAAAGTTGATTCGACAATTATTTAGAACGTGTATGAAACGGGGGTATCGCCCCCATCAATTCACAGACTGGTTACATAGGAAATATGGAGAGTTGGTCGTGGAACGTAAAAATGTCCACGGTGATGCGGTGTCACTTCCATGTGTCTTATGTAGGAAAGTCATAGAACGCCTCGATATTCGATGGACCGCACATGACGGTAAAAAGTGGGTTCACAGTAAAAAGTCTGCGTATTTACCAACTTCCGTACCAACAGCAAAACAAAAGCGTTTATTAGGGTTTGGATGTAATGACCAAACCGAGAGCTGATTCTAAGTTGTTATGACTTCGCTTTAGTGGTTTATTGCGTTTTAGTTTTAGGGCGTTGTTTGTAGAAGTTGCATTCTTGATTTCATCCATCCTTTTCGTGTTTGAAATGAAGGGTATCACATTATCAACTTTCGGTTGCGTTTCTATTTGTTTAGGAGGTTCGTCGTCCACTGTATTATTTTTTCGAAACTCTTCTATCGTCAACTCGCCACCAAACTTCGTGAGACGAAATCTATTCGGAGCTGGCTTCACGTGTCCCAATTGATTGTACATCTTTTTACGCATCATGAGCATATTTCCACATATGAGTCCACCTTTACTTATCCCATATTTATCGATCGCGTAAGACTTCATACAACTCCACGAACAAAAGTTTCCACTCGTGTAAAACTTATTTCGTCTATCATCATATTTGAATGGCATGTTTAAAGGTGTCGTATCGAAACTATGACAACACCACCAACACCACATAAATGTATCATTTATTTTTTCTTTAATAAGGTTCTGTGTAATCTTTCAAAAGTCGTGACATACCAAGAGAACGAATCATCAGGTTTTGCAGTTGGGGGGGCATTGTCGATCAGTTTCATTTACGATTTTGGGACACATTCGATGGAATGGAGGGACACGATTTCAAGGCTCGCATCGAGAACTGACCGAGTACCCATTCAGCACCATCTTGTTCGGAACACGCAGTTCCACCGTGTGCTGCTGCCCGTGTCACGTTATATGTTTGATACCATTGACATGTTCCTGATATAAACCCACCTCCAATCTTCGTCATTCGTCCAACAGGTTCACTCCATCCACCTACACAGTTGACAGGACAAGATTGGGTGTTACACGCTATATTCCGCGTCGTTGCACCACATGCCGCACCCCCATTCTCCGAATCAACGATGATGGCACGAGCCTGCATTTTTGTACCACTTCCACATGGCACTGAACATGGCGTCGCATCCGTCCAAAGTGGAGATCCGTCCGGCAGGGAGGCCATGACACAATCTATAGCTGGATCTGGCGTATACGCGGCACACGATTCACGTTCTATTTGTATGGATTTTGACGTTACACATTCACCTCCACCCGACGCGGGTGTCGTGATGCCTTGTAACTCATAATTCTGAGTACATGATGGGCCGCATGTATCGGGATCAACCGGGGAACCATCCACTAAACAATCACCCACAGCGACCCACTCTCCACCTACACAGTCGATGGGAGTTTCTGGTGCTTGATCCCCGGTTGTATAACTTTCCTCCAAAGTATCGAATTGGATTGGATTAGAAATACCAACGTCTCCACACGTCGAAGTAGACGTGTTCGCATCGAGTTCAATATTCACGGAAGGCATGATAAGCTTACCGGATGCATCTAGAGCAGTTATACGGAATCGTACGAACGTACTAGTCACAAATCCACTCGGTGCGTTGACAAAGGAAAATGACGAAGCTGTCCCAATTTCTATGGTATGAGAATACACTTTCGCATGCTGTTCAGAATCCGATGTCACATCGATTCGCCATTTGGCAACCTTTTGCGAACACGCGGTAGCTTCTTCAGAGTCCGACCATTTCCATCGAACACCTGCACCCTCCTGACCACTCACGTAACAGGTCTTCGCATCGTTGGGAAAGACGGTTCCAACACAAAACAAATAGTTTTCTCCTTGATCGACATCGTTGGGATTCGAAGAATCCCAACTCGGGGTATTCATGTTGTTGGCCCCTGATGACCCACCGCCGTCGCCGTCACCGTCACCGTCACCATCCGCGGGTGCGATATTGCCTCCTGGGATCTGGAGACATTTTGCCGAATCGAAATCAGCGCTATTAAAAGTACCACCCGTACATGTCCAAAAACCGGCAAGACCCATGATGACCATGAAACAGCAGCACAATATGAGCACTATGATGATACCTCCTCCTCCGCCGCCTCCACCACCTAAATTCATCGGACGTCTATACATCTTATACTATACTGGTAAAAAAATTACTTCCTCTGTCTATCATCATATTTGAATGGCATGTTTAAAGGTGTCGTATCGAAACTATGACAACACCACATAGTTAGGTAAAAGTTTTTCTTTTTAATTACTTGAACCATCGAGCGTTTGACCACATCATCTGGTTTTTTACAGATTGTATTGTACTTCTCGTGTAAATATGAATCGAACACAGACAATGTCAATCATCTTTTGCATCTTGGAACCTTAATTTGAGAACTAGCCCCGGGGCCGCACTTTCTCTTTTGAACTTTGTTACGGTCTATTTCAATTTTTGTTTCACCGTTGGCATGTGGACACGGTGTACCGTACGCATTTGGAGAAGTCGTGACTTGGTACACCCATTTTTGTCTTTCATAATTGTCACCACAGCATAAACTGGACTTGTCCGTGCCTGTATAATACGGGGCACCATCCTTCACCCAATCTCCTACACAGTTAACAGGACAAACTTGAGTGTTGCACGCTATATCCCGACTCGTTGCACCACATGCCGCACCCCCATTCTCCGAATCAACGGTGATATCACGAATCTGCGTTTTTGTACCACCTCCACATGGCGCTGAACACAGCGTCGCATCGGTCCAATACGGACTCATGACACAATCTATAGCTGGATCTGGCGTATACGCGGCACACGATTCACGTTCTATTTGTACGTATTTCGACGTTATACATTCACCCCCACCCGACGCGGGGGTCGTGATGTTTTGTAATTGCATTTCTTGTGTACATGAAGGTCCGCATGTGGTTTTATCCACAGGAGACCCGTCCACTAAACAATCACCCACAGCGACCCACTCTCCACCCACACAATCTACGGCTGGTTCCGCACTGGGAGGTAGATGCGTGTCCTCCCCTGATAAGTTTCGGTTGTTCGACAGAGACTTTTCGAGATTGTTAAAATTAACTGGGTCGGAAATACCCACTTCTCCACACGTTGAAGTTGAGGTATTCGCATCAAGTTCAATATTCACGGATGGCATGAGAAGATCACCATACACATCTATAGCCGAAATACGGAAGCGCACGAACGTACCCGTCACAAATCCACTCGGTGCGTTGTTAAAAGAAAACGAAGATGCCGTCCCCGTGTTTATGTAGTGCGTGTATAAATTGAGATGCTGCTCAGAATCCGATGTCACATCGATTCGCCATTTGGCAACCTTTTGCTGACACGCAGTCGCTTCTGGGTTATCACTCCAAACCCAGCGAATACCCGCACCTTCCTCTGCACCGTTGTAACACGTTTTGGCATCGTTCGGGAAAATCGTTCCTACACAAAGGAGATAATCTTCTCCTTGTTCGACATCGGTGGGATTGGAAGAATCCCAACTCGGGGTATTCATGTTGCTGGCCCCTGATGACCCGTCGTCGTCGCCGTCACCGTCGCCGTCGCCGTCGCCGTCCGCGGGTGCGATATCACCCCCTGGGATCTGTAAACACTTGGCACTATCAAAGAATGCACCATCAAACGTACCACCCGTACATGTCCAATACCCCGTGAGTCCCATGATGACCATGAAACAGC
>Ga0213863_10000493_pt1 | contig 30239 bp, 26 predicted proteins | sample PICome_8_FD_160128 | JGI IMG/M metagenome (GOLD analysis project Ga0213863, IMG submission 160128) | Coastal seawater microbial communities near Pivers Island, North Carolina, United States - PICO497 | ecosystem: Environmental > Aquatic > Marine > Coastal | place: USA: North Carolina... | reverse complement strand
CTGTAGCGATGGGGTTGAAAGATCACCCGCATCAAACTTTTAGGCTGAAGGATTCTTTGTTGGCTCAAAAAGGAACGTATTTCGGTAGGATGGTGAGCATAGTCCTCAATAATCGAGCGATTTTCAGATTCGTGAAGGATAGCTTGCCTGCGTTGAATACCGGGAAACTTGCTGAAATCTACGGAAGAAATATCAGCTCCCATTGTTTTCGCCGCTGCTTTTGCAGCATTGGCATTAAAAGTGAGAAAATCAGAGGGATCACTCGGGCTTGGAAAGCTCTCAACTTTTACCTTCGAAATCGAATTCTTCCACTCCGCCATAGGACTTGCCTCAGGTAAGACAATCGATTGTTTGGTACGAGCGAAAAGAGATTGTAGTGTGCGAGAAAAGGCATTTGGACTGGAGTATCGATCGACATGGTCCCAATCCGAATTCAAAGCTACGGTAGTCTCCGGAGAAAATTGGTCTATGGTGCCATCACTTTCATCGATCTCCATAACCATCCATGCATTCTTTACGAATTTACCTGGTGGCAGACTATTTTCCTGAAAAAGGCCACCCACCAAGTAGGAAACTGGAAAGCTAACTTGCTCTAAAGCCCAGATCAACATTCCGGAAGTCGTGGTTTTCCCATGGCTACCGACAATGGCCAGAACTTTTTTTCCACTTGTGAAGCGAGCAATAAAATCACCGCGTCTATAGATGGGAATTTTGTGTTTTTCCCAATCCTTAAGAATGGTGGATTCTTCCTTCACTGCACTTGAACGAATAATACAGTCAGGAATTTGAGCGGGTATAGGCTCCCCAAGTACTTCTATTCCAGACTCGGAAAGCTGACTCCGCAACGGTTCACGAAAATTCTCATCATGGGCAGATACCTGAATACCTGCACCTTGGAGATAAAGAGCTAAAGGGGCCATACCCATACCACCGGCACCGAGAAGGAAAACTGATTTCGGAGTCTTCATGCCACCATTCGGAGTACCCCTCCCCCTTGGACATTCTTGGTGATTGGATTTTCCTGAAGACATTGGATGATGTCCGAAGTCATTCGAGCCCCAACATCGCCCGGATCCATAGAAAATAGATTCCTTCTAAGAATGGCACGGAATTCTTCATTAAATATCACTTCTTTTACCTCATTTAAGAGGTGGCTTTCGATATCCTTGTCCAAACACAATATACTGCCACCTTTACCTTCCAAAAATGCCGCATTCAGATACTGGTGGTTATCGGCTGCAAAGGGATATGGGATGAGAATAGATGGAACCCGACAACGAGTAATTTCTGAAATGGCACCGGCTCCGGCCCGGGAGACAACGAGGTCGGCCGCAGAAAGGACGATATTCATCTCATCGGTAAAGGAAACAAAGCGGCTGGTAATTATTTTCCCTGAAGGACCCTCTAATTGTACCACCCCAGAACTATCTTTCCCAATGCCGGTTAGGCAATATGTTGAGATTCCCTCGGAAGCAAGAGCTTGTAGATTATTTTTTACCCATTGATTTAGGGAGCTTGCACCTTGACTACCTCCGAGGACGACGAGGAGTCGATCATTCAGGGAAATCCCAAGCTGCTTGCGAGCCCTTTCAAGAGGAATACGCCGAAATTCCTTGCGTAAGGGATAACCGATATTACGGGTGATTTCGGGAGAAATTCCTTCCAACCGCATACCTTCGGGCAGATAAACTCTGGAAGATTGCTTAGCTAAAAATCGAATTGCTTTTCCCACGGCTCGATTGGCTTCATGAATAAAAACTGGCATCCCACGGGTCCGAGCTGCCATCGCTGGTCCAAAAGTGGAAAACCCACCAAATCCAACCAGTGCATCTGCTCCAACTTGTCGATAAAATCGCTGAGATCTTAGGAAAGAGCGAACAAACCCTTGCCCAAATCGAGCTAGACCCAAGGGAGACTTAATCAGGGGGGCTCCGGGCATCGATTGAAAACTGAGCTTTGGATATTTTTTAGATAAACGAGCATCTACTTGCTTCTGACTGATAAAAAGCCAGGAAGGATAACCTCGTTCTTCCAAAGATTGAGCCAAAGCGATCCCAGGTGTAAGGTGTCCACCGGTTCCACCACATGCGATTACCACATTCCTCATATTTCCCGAACTTTCAAAGATTGCGGCTTTTTCATAGAATTAAGCACATTGATGACAAATCCAAGTAAAACGAAAGTTACCATCAAGTTAGAGCCCCCATAGCTTATAAAGGGCAAAGACATACCCTTGGTCGGTAAGGAACCGGTAACCACACCCATGTTGATGATGGCTTGCAGGGTGACAAAGAGGATCGCTCCGGTAGCGAGAAGATATTCAAATAATCTCGGAACTTGCCGCAAGCGAAGAAAGACACTGGTAAAAAGGAGAAGAAAGCAAAATACAATTGCAGCGGTTACAATCAGTCCCAGTTCCTCCCCAATGACCGGAAAAATAAAGTCAGTATGAGCTTCTGGCAAAAAATGTACTTGTTGTCTACCCATCCCCAAACCTACCCCATCCAGACCACCGACTCCAAATGCCAGCATTCCTTGCCACAATTGATATGCACTGTCATTTGAGTTCGCTTCCACATCTAAAAACGAGGTGACCCGACGAATTCGTACCGGATCAAAATAAACTAAAACGGAGAAAGCAGTGATGGCTAGACCTGCAACCGGCAATAACCAACGCAGACTGGTCCCCGCTTGAAACATCATGGTAGCAGCGACCGCACCGCAAAGGAAACAGGTTCCGAAATCTGGTTGCAGGATAATCATACCACAACAACTTCCCACGATTAGGGATGGGATAAAAAAACCTGCAACAAAGCTTTTTATCTCGCGATGGCGGGAAGCAAAATAGGCAGCCAAAATCAAAACGAGTCCAATCTTTGCAAATTCCGAAGGTTGTACCCGCAAAGGACCTAAACCAATCCATCTCTGGGCACCATTCACTTTTACTCCGATACCCGGAACTAAAGTGAGGACAAGGCCAAGCATGCAAATTCCAAAGATCAACCAAGCTCGCCTGCGTAGCCAATCAAGGTTGATAAAGGTAGCGTAGGCACCCATTGCGAGTGATAGGATAAGCCAGATCACTTGCTTGGTTAAAAGTGCCTGGGCGCCGCGTACAACTCCAGCACTGAACAACATAACCAAACCAAGCACAGTCAAGCTCAAGGCGGCGAAGATCACATAGATCATCACCCAATCGCCAGGTTTGTTTTCTTTTTGTTCTAGCTTTGTTTCAACCACCCTTTTATTTCCACACCCATGATTATTGATACCAGTTTAAGACCGAGCCTTAAGGGTTCCCCTCCGAAACATCTATAATCGGTCTTTCATCGGTTGCTCCTTTAAAAAACCCTTCCACACTTGATTCATCCTGCTGAATTGGAACCGAAATTTCTGGAGCCAGAAGAGAGTCAATGGTTGGTTCCGGAGCTTCCGCCTGACTCCCGGAGACAATCAAAGACTGACCTACACGAATTCGGCCGGCATCTGCTAATCCATTCCACTCCATTATTTGTTTAACGGTGGTACCATAAATGGCAGCGATTCTGGTTAAATTATCTCCTTTTTGAACCATGTGGGTAGAGGCACCATCGGGAACGATGGGGGAAACGGATGGGGCTACACCAGTTGGAAAATCCTGAGACACGCTTTCCCCGGGAAGGTTTAAAACTTGACCAATTTTTATAATTGAAAATTTAGTAAGACCATTGGCTTGCATTAAATCATTCAATGAAACTCTTTGGTTTCTAGCGATTCGGCTCAGACTATCTCCTTTTTGAACAATGTAGGTTGCCCCACTCGAAGTCCCAACCCCTGGGTCAGCATCGACTAGAGGCGTGCCGGGCCCACCTTCTTCAGGAACCATGATCTCCTGACCAATCGAAAGTTTACCATTCTTATCAAGGTTCGGGTTCGAACCTAGGAGTGAAGAAAGAGTAACTCCTTTTTTGCGAGCGATTCCCCAAAGAGTATCCCCGCGTTGAACTTTGTAGATGGATAAGCCAGAAGGACGAAGATTAACCGCTGGTGCAATCGGACTGGAGTCACCAAGTATGGGAGGTAAGGGTTTCGCCTCGATCACTCCCTGTCCAGGGACAATGAGGCCTCCAGAATCAGGTCGAGTCGGTGAAGAAAATTCAACACTCTTAGGCTTTTCCGCTGCCTTGTCTGGTTCCGGGTTCAGTCCGGCATTAAAACCAGAAGAAGGTTTTTCAGTTTCAACTTCCTCGACATTGGATGTCGGTTCAGTTGTGGCATTCTTCTTTGGCACGGTTTGACAACCTGGTTGAAACATCACGAGGAGAATAACTCCAACGTGAAGGGATAGGACAATTCCGAATATCTTTGTGAGTTTCATATTATTTTTCCTCGATTGGATTCATTCAAAGTAAGCAATCTTGAGTATAAGGACTGAGCCTTTTCTTCAAATCGAAAACGATCTGATTAAAAATATTTCCACGCTCAAGGTAGTCTTTAAACATATCAAAACTTGCAAATCCAGGACTGAAAACAATGTGTGATCCTCTTTTTGCGAATTGAAATGCATGGTTTACCGCTTCAGGTAGACTTTTGCACAAAGTGTAGGAAATTGACCTGCCTTCAAGAACACAGGAAAGTTTTCCAGCACCTTCTCCGATTAAGAAAGCATGGCTGACATATTTTCTTAATTGTCGTGAAAATTCTTTGAGGCATTCACCTTTTTCCCTACCCCCACCAATCCAAATTATTTTCTCCTTAAAATTCCTACATGCTGCGAGAGTTGCCGCTAAGTTTGTAGCCTTGGAATCGTTCCAAAATGAAACCTCGTTCACTGTATCCACCCATGAAAACCGAGACGGTTCTGCCTCGTAAGTTTGAATAATTGAAGTAAAGTCATTCCTATTAATCCCTGATATTTGTGCAAAAGCAAAAGCAAGAGCAATATTTTCTTGTTGAGGGAAAGTTCCTAAAAAATGGTTCCTTTCCAAATCAAAGTTTTGAAAATGATCCGTTTTGATTACCTCTGGTATCTGATTTAGTTGGATTTTATTTTCTTTCGCAAATGCAGAAACGGAGGAACCACAAATAAAATTTCCCCCGGAATCTAATTGTTTCAGTAAATTTGCTTTTGCTAAAAAATATTCGGATACATTCGGGTGATGATCCAAATGATCAGGAGAAAAGTTGGTCCAAATAATTGAATTTGGACGCAGTAAGTTTATTCTTTGTGCTTGAAAGGAACTGACTTCTAAAAAAAGGGTAATGCTTGGATCAAGTCCTTCACTGACGAGCTTGCTTAAGGGAGTACCTATATTTCCAGCACAAAGAGAAGATCGACCAAGCTTATTCCAGAGATGGTTCAAAAGGGTTACCAAAGTAGTCTTTCCATTGGTACCCGTAATCGCAACCATTGGATTTTTACAAAATATGGATGCAAAATCCATTTCCCCATAAATGGACAACTTGTTTTCTTCCGCGATCTTTATCCAATTATGGTCCAAAGTAAAACCGGGACTTGTGATTACAATGGATGATTTTTCAGCTTCTTTTTCAGTAAACTCTTTTCCATCCCTATCGTAAAAATCATACTCCCAATTTAATTTCTTCAGTAACTCAGCTACCCCAAGGCCACTTATTCCTGAACCAAAAATAGCTACAGGTTGATCCATTTTCTTTTCTAAATATGCAGGAAGCCCAAGCATTTTAACGAAGTTTTAAAGTTGCCAGTCCAACAAGTGCGAACAAAAGAGAAAGGATCCAAAATCGAATTACTACTTTTGTTTCCTTCCAACCTTTTAGTTCAAAATGATGATGAATCGGGGACATTAAAAAAATTCGTTTCCCACGACTTTTAAAGGAAGCAACCTGAAGAATTACCGACCCTGCTTCCATCACGAAAATTCCACCAACTATGATTAAAGTAAGTGGCTGATGCACCATCAATGCAATCGCACCAACAAGGCCGCCAATCGCAAGCGAACCTGTATCTCCCATAAACATTTCAGCAGGATGAGCATTATACCAGAGAAAAGATAAACTTCCTCCTAAGAGAGCAGCGCACAAAACCGTCAACTCACCAGAACCTGGAATCCAGCTAATTTTCAGATACTCGGAAATGATATAGTTTCCTGAAGCATAGGCCATAATCCCGTAGGTTAAAGCAACCGTAACCGTGCAACCAATTGCGAGGCCATCCAATCCATCTGTCAAATTGATGGCGTTACTTGAACCGGTGATAGTAATCAGGAAAAAAAGAAAAACTAACAGAATCGGCATCCCAATATAAATGGGATCCTTATAGAAAGGAATCCATAACTCTCTCATCTTATTCGCACTTTCAATCGCCCCTTCATTTAAACCAGTCAATACTTCCGAGAGAGGCCCCAATACCATGAATAACAATACCCCAGTGGTTAGCAACTGACCCAACAACTTATATCTTCCTGATAATCCTTTGCTGTTCTTTTTTGAAATTTTCAGGTAATCATCGGTAAAACCAACGACTGTAAGCAAGCTATAGGTAACGAGAGCGGCAACCACATAGATATTTGGCTCGGCGCAAAGTATGGTTGAAACCACCACCGAAAAAAAGATCAAGAGTCCACCCATGGTTGGGGTTTTCTCCTTTGCTTTATGAAGTTCTGCTAAATCTCCAACCTCATCCTTATCCCGAAAAGCTTGCCTTGCTCCAAAATCTTGCAGAAAACGAATTAATCGAGGTCCAATAAAAAAACCAATTAACATCGCTATAATTCCTGCAATGATTGCACGAACCGAAATAAATTGAAAAAGCCTTAAAGGACCAAAAAATTCCTCATAAAACTGTAGGTAGCTTAGCATTCCACCAGATTTCCATCTACCACTTCACTTACTGCCCAGGCTGGAAGTAAGTTCTCCAGACGATTACTACGACTGCCTTTCAAGAGAACTGAACCTTGAAAATCCTCAACCAGAGACCTCGCTGCTTCCATATTATCCAAAAGTACAAGTTGTTCCTCGTCCGCTCCGCCTTTCAGTAATCCTTTAGCAAACCAACCAGCCTTTTCACCAATCATTACAAACAGGTCATTGGATTCCACTCTTATGGACAAACCAACCTCTTCGTGAAGCTCTACTTGCTTGTCCCCAAGTTCTTCCATTCCTCCTAATATATAAAGCTTAGGCGTACCTTTGAACTTTTTAAAAAAGAAACTCAAAGTATCCCGCATCGAAGATGGATTGGCATTATAACAGTCGATAAAGTAGGTTCGCCCACGACCTTGAAAGCGGTTTGCTCTCAAGGTCGATGGGCGATATTGGGGTAGGCGTTCAGAAATTAATTCCGGGGAAATCCCAAGCTCAGAGGCAGCAAGTACTGCTAAGACCAGGTTTTTTTGCATGCCTTTTGATAACTCAGGTATTTCCAATGAAAGAACTGGGGACTCGTGCCGCCAAAGCCTTAGCATCCACGAGTCCCCTATTTTGTTTGTTTCAGTCCAAATTTCATAATGAGCCCGACTTTCCGATAAGCTTTTTTCTTCGGGTGCTCCTTCAAAAACTACAACATGGGGATGATTTTCATCTTTCCATTTTTCAAAATTCTCATAGATCAAACAATCGGCATGAAAAAGTACCTTGGTTCCCTTAGCGGAGCATTCAAATAACTTTGCTTTTTCAGATGCTACCGTTGCTACATCCTTCAAACCTTCCAAGTGAGACTCACCTATCATTGTGACTAAGACCAATATGGGTGAAATCAACCTTGAAAGCGTTTTCATTTCATCCACCTGATTAATGCCAACTTCAACTACAGAAAAGTTATGTTTTCCGTTTTCCATTTCCAATAATGTCAAGGGAACTCCCAGGTAATTATTTAAGTTTTTTGCCGTCTTGTGAGCGGTGTCACCAAGTAATAAACTAAGAAATTCTTTGGTTGAAGTTTTACCACAACTTCCGGTGATGCCCACCACGGGAATAGTAAATTCTTTCCTGTAATTAGCAGCAATTGACTGAAAGGCCCTAAGGGTGTCATCCACAACCAGTTGGGGTAAATTGATATTTAGTATGAGTTTACTTACCAAAGCGGCACTTGCTCCACTTTCGACTGCTTGTTCCAGAAAATCATGACCATCTCTTTCCGCTTTTAATGCCACGAACATCTTCCCGCTTTCCATTTTTCTGGCATCAATACAAAAGCCTTTAATGTCGATAGGTAAATTCCCATGCCATTTCCCGCCGGACCACTGAGCAAGCCTCTCTGGATCAAAAATTAACATTTATTGAACCAAAGCTTTAATATTTATTAATTCACGAACTACTTCCCTATCATCAAATGGAATTGCGGTGTATTGTACCTCTTGAAAGCATTCATGTCCCTTACCGGCAATTAATACACAGTCCCCAGACTTTGCTTGATCAAGTGCCAAGCTAATAGCCCTGCGTCGATCCTCCACAAATGAAATCCTGGATCCGCGAGTTTGGCCTTTCTTCATATCCTTAAAAATATCATCCAAGGGCTCAGTTCTTGGGTTATCCGCTGTTGCCCAGACTCGATCTGCTCCGGCACACGCCACCTTTGTCATTTCTAATCTTTTTCCCTTATCTCGATCTCCCCCGCAGCCGAAAACAAGGTGTACTTTACCCTCTGTACATTCCCTCAACATGCTCAATGCATTCCTCAATGCGTCTGGGGTATGAGCATAATCAACAACTACATTATAATCTTGGCCTTTATCAACCGACTCCATACGACCGTCTACACCTTCAAATGCACCGATTTTACGTATTGAATCCGGAATAGACCTGCCCATGGAATGAAGGATCGCAACCGATGCTAATAAATTCATTACATTGTACCGACCCAATAGTGGACTTTTTATAACCATCGAACCCGCTGGTGACTCTAAAACAAATTCGGCACCAGTAGACTCTAAATTAATATTCTTTGCACGAAATAGATTTGATTCCCCAAGACCAAAGGAAAGAATTCTTACTTGTGGAGGTAGCTCTTCGATTAATCGTTTTCCATAAGGACAATCCCCATTAATAATGGCAATCTTTGGAAGCTTTCCATTCTCACCATTGAAAATCTTCCTCTTTTCTATAAAGTAGGATTCCATATTTTTATGATAATCCAAATGATCTCTTGTCAGGTTTAGAAATACCGCAATTTCCATTTGCATCCCTGCAACCCTAGACTGATGAATCCCATGCGAACTTACTTCCATCACCGCTTCTGAGCATCCACCTGCAAGCATACTTCTCAACATTGGATAAAGATCTGCTGCTTCTGGCGTGGTTCGAAAAGAAGGAAGATCACGATCACCTAAATGATATCGAACCGTACCAATTAATCCAACAGGACGTCCGGGCTCCTCGAGTAAGTGTCGGGTCAAAGTTGAGACTGTGGTTTTCCCGTTCGTGCCCGTAATGCCAACAATATTTATACTTTCATCAGGGCTCCCATGATACCTCTTGGCCATCTTAGCCAATGCTCTTCTGGAATCACTTACTTGAATCTTTGCTACCCCTGGATTTTCTTCTAAATTTATATTCTCTCCTATCAACGCTTTAGCACCTCGTTCCACTGCGTCCTCAATAAAATCTTCTCCATTGGTTCTTAAGCCCCGAATCGCAAAAAATGCAGAACCTGGAGTTACTCTTCTACTGTCCGTTACCAACGAAGTCACCTCTACATCCGACAAATTTCGTTCCTCAACTTTTTCTCCTTCTGCTAAGCCACTTAGGTTTACTTTATCCGAAAACCTTTGGTGTATTTCTTTCAAGGATCTTATGTTTTGTTTTTTTGTATTCATGACTGATCGATTAAATTGCCCTGACTGGATTCAATGTTGAAGCTATGGATGGTTTATCCATTGGCTTTGCCTTTTTTGTTTCTACGGGCTCTAAGCCGAGGTAACTTATAATTTGCTTACCGATATTCTGAAAAGATGGTCCAGCAACACTTCCGCCATATCCCAGTCTACCATCTTTCATCTTGGGCTCATCCACCACAATGGTAATCATAACACTTGGATTTTCGGCAGGAAAATAACCGGCAAATGAAGCAACATGATGCCTATTTGAATATTTTCCATCAATAATTTTTTGTGTAGTCCCCGTTTTTCCAGCTACTCGAAAACCTTCTATTATTGCTTGCCTTGCAGTGCCCTCTCGAGATACCACATCAACAAGCATGTTGGTCAAGTTTTTTGCCACATTAGCATCTAGTACCCGCCTAACCGGTTGAGGTGCAAAAGAAACCACGGTCTTTCCCACTTGATCATAAACCCTACTGATGAATCTTGGTTTCATTAAAATTCCATCGTTAGCAACCGCGGACATCGCAGCGTGAACCTGCATCGGGGTTACACTCACCGAATGCCCCATTGGCAGTCTGGTTATGGTCAGACCATCCCAGCGAGAAGGATGATGAAGCGTACCCTGTCTTTCTCCACCCATTCCAAAATCGGTGCGTTGACCAAATCCAAAGAGCTTACAATATTCATATAATCTGCCAGCACCTAGTTTTATTCCAAGCTGAGCAGCCCCCCGGTTACTTGATTTTTGAACAACTTTTTGCACACTAATCCTACCCAAAGGATGATGATCACTTGGTAACCTAAGCTTTCTACTTCCATTCTGATAAGTTGAGATCGAACAATCGATGATGTTATTTCCATCGACGATTCCTTCATTGAGAGCGGCACCTACCGGGACAATCTTAAAAGTTGATCCCGGCTCGTAGAGATCGGAAACCGCTCGGTTTCTCTGGTTTGACAAATCGTACTTATTAAAGTGATTCGGATCAAAATCTGGAACATTTCCAAGAGCTAAAATCGACCCGCTTTTGGGGTCCCCGACAATGATACTCGCACTTAATGGCTGGTAGTTTTCAACAATTCTACCAAGTTCTACCTCGACAATTTCTTGAATAATTCGATCAATACTAAGCTCCACATTCAAACCTGCTTGTTCTTCCACCTCAAAGGATCGATATTGTGGCATCTCACGACGTCTCCCGTCTTTCTCACTTTCCTTCCAACCATCCTGCCCTTTTAAATAGTAATTCGCAAGCCGCTCGACTCCCATTGCAGCCACGCCTTCCTTGTTAACAAATCCTAGTAGATGACTTGCTAAATTACGGTTTGGATAAATTCGAGCATGTTTAAAATTCCCATAAACCCCTTTAACCCTTAAAAACTGGATTTTTCGATAAGTTCCCTCATCTACTTCATCTTTTAACTTAATCCACCTAACTTTAGAAATTAAATCATCCTTATCGCCACTTGTACGGATTTTCTTGGATGCAGATAGTTTTAGTTCTTCCACGGATACACCTAATAATTTCGCTAACTCAGGGTATTTCCACTCATCTTCTTCATCTATAGAATGGGGATCCATTCCTACGGTTACAACCGAACGCGTACTTGCAAGAAGGTTTCCTTTCTTGTCCACAATATCTCCCCGCCTTGCGTCCACACTGATGAAATTCTTCCGGGCTCCCAGTGCAAATTCTGTATATTTCTCAGCTTTATAAACCTGCAAGTAATAGAGCCTTCCACCGAGGAAAAGAAAGGCAAAGGCAACGGAAGCGAAAACTAAATAAAATCTTACAGGTGAAATAAAGATGCTCTTCATCTTACTGAGTCCCTGCAAACTCTCCACTTGCTCGATAATGCTGACTTCGCTTTGCAACCGAAGAATTACCGAGTCTTCTTTCCATATCTGCCTCACTTACATGAAATGTTAACTGTGCCTTCGGCATTTTCAGTCTGCCGTTGACCATAGAAGCCAGTGAAGATGGCCTCATTGCCCTAGAATATTGAGCCCGTAGCTCATGTACTTCCCGGGCTACAATTTCCAGTTCGTCCTCTAATTCCCCGCATTCTTTCGCGACTGCTGATATCTCCATCCTCATCCAAACTAAACCGATAGATCCTGCTCCAAAGACGGAAATTATTAATAAAACTACAATGATCGTTCGGTTACTCATTTACTCAAAGCTGGGGATTCCTCAGTTTTCTTATCACACGAAGACGAGCAGATCGACTTCTTGGGTTCTCAGTAACTTCCTCCTTTGTGGGGAAAATCGCCTTGGACTTCAGCAACTCGCCATATGATGTTCTCTCATCCAATAACCTCGAATCTCCCTTATGTTCAGGACGACCTGCCATTTTCCTCATAAAACGCTTAACGATTCTATCCTCTAAAGAATGAAAGGATATCACTGCCAATACTCCACCTGGCTTCAAACCCCTAAATGCCTTGGGTAAAGTTAAGGCAAGGGATTCCAACTCTCCATTAATCGCAATACGAATTCCCTGAAAAGTTTTAGTAGCTGGATGAATTCGCTGTCTCGATCGGTGCCCGCCCACTGCAGTGGCTACCAAGTCTGCCGCACTCATTGTTCGACCAAGAACTCCTGTGCCTCTCGCATCAATAATAGCATTTACTACCCTACTCCACCTTCTCTCCTCCCCGTATTCTCTAACAGCACGAACCAGGCTTTCCCGGGATGCTGACTCCAAGAACTCAGCAGCACTTTGGCCCGTTCTAGGATCTAGCCTCATGTCAATGGGTGCATCTAATCGAAATGAAAAACCTTTCTCCGGCTCCATCAATTGAAAAGAAGAAATACCCAAATCCATTAAAATACCATCAAACTCATCCTCCGAAGAAACCCCATCAAGATTCCGAAAAGAAGCATCCTCGAATCGAAATCGGCCGGGAAATTCTTCCTTAAATTCTATGCTTCGAGCAGCCGCATCTGGGTCGCAGTCCATTGCCAAAAGAGAATTGCCCGAATTGGCATTAAGGATGGCTCTGCTATGCCCACCACCACCAAAGGTTAAATCCGCAAAATCACCACCCTTGGATGGCTCAAGGAAAGCCATACACTCATCCAGAAGGACAGGAACATGCCTCACGGCAGCCGGAGAACAAACAAATTCAACCGCCCCACAATACATGATACCCCCCACCCCTTGCGTTCCATAAAAAAGAAGCGCAAGGGAGTTGGGTAAAAAATGAACTCATTTCCCTTCGCAGGACAACCACCCTAAAAGTTATCCTTAATAAGCCCACCATTCTCATAACCCCAACTCCCTCATCGCATCAAAAATGTTCCTTTGGTCCGCAGACTCCCGCTTTGCGTACCGATCTTCCGACCAGATCGCAAAAGCTGAGAAGTTCCCAACCAACACAGCCTTGCCTTGTATGCCTGCGTGCTCCAACAGTTTGTCGTTCAGATTGATCCGACCCTGCTTGTCGCAACCAAAGGAATGAGCTTTGGAGAAAAGCTCCATTAAAAGAGCTTGCGCCCGAACATCGCTGAAACTCGCTTCCGCGACCTTCTCTTCCAAACGCCCCACCATCTTGGGTGGGTAAACCGTAATGTAGCCTCCTGGATTCGGCAGTGCTAGGTAGGTGTTTTCCCCTCCGGAAATCCTCCATTTCGACGGGATAGTCAACCTGCCCTTGGGGTCTAGGGCATGGGTAAACTCTCCCACAAAAAACATTGTACTGCTTTCCGACATCAACCTTTATCATTTAGCCTTTATTTACCATTACTCACCACTTTTACCCATTTTAACCCACCACAGTCAAGTAATTTTTTATTTTTTTTAAAATTTGTTAAATTTGTAAGGTAATCGGTCGTTGCGATTATCTACTCAAATCCTTTTTTTGGATGAAAATGAAAAAGAGTTTAAAAAAACGGCTCGATGAAGTCCTGGTTCATAGAGGCCTTTGTGAAAGCAGGTCTCAAGCGAAAGTATTGATTCTGGCAGGACAGGTCTGGCAAGGAACCGAAAGGCTTGATAAGGCAAGTAAGCTCATTCCTCCAGAAATGGAAATATACCTGAAGACACCCATGAAATATGTTGGAAGAGGTGGATTGAAGATGGAAAACTTTTTAAATGACTCGAAAATCGATCCTTCAGGCTTGAAAATCTTGGACTTGGGGGCTTCGACCGGAGGTTTCACCGATTGCCTTCTTCAAAAAGGGGCAAAGCAGGCAACTTGCATAGATGTTGGACACGGACAACTCCACTACAAATTGCGCACGGATCCCCGAGTCAAAAATTTTGAAAAGATGAATATCCGTTCATTGCAGCAAAACGATGTGGAGGGTGCCCCCTATCCACTTGTGGTAATGGACCTGTCTTTTATTTCACTGCAAAAGGTACTGGTCCAGTCCTGGGATTTTGTGGCAGAAGGAGGAAAGCTCGTGGCCTTGGTCAAACCTCAATTCGAATGCACAAGGGAGGAAGCATCTGCAGGAAAGGGAATCATTCGGTCCATGGAAACCCACGAAAGGGTAAAAAAACAAATTATTGAATTTGCAGAACGAAAGCTGGATGGTTCCTCCCTTTTCTTTGAGAAGGAAGCAAGACCAAATGGAACCGATGGAAACCTTGAATTCTTCTTGGCTTGGAGCAAAGAAACCCCATCAGGGTAATTTATGGATTGAGACCGGCAGCAATCAAGTCATCCACCAATAAGCTCCGAACATTTTCTGATCGTGAATACTCCAAATCACGAACCCTTCCAGTAATCAGTTCTGGCTCTGCTTTCTTAGCTCGAAGCGTATAAACCCCATTCAAACGCACGAACAATACACTCTCCTCTGTCCTTTCTTGCTCTACCCAAACACCGTCGGGTTCCAAGGTATTCACAACATCCAATAATTGATTGGCCAATAATCTTTCGCGGTTTACTGCAGCTTGGTTTTCACGCAGATCCTCGATTTCTTGGTCGAGAACCAATTTTTTTTGTTTTTGCTGAGCAGTGGCATTGGATTCACGCTCCGCAGAGGAAATTTCAGTTCTTTCATCCTGGAGCTCACGGAGTTGATTTCGGATTTTAGAACTTTTAGCATCATAGGACGCCCGTACCGCTTGTGAGCTTTTGGCATTTAAATTCAAGGTTTGAGCTTCACCAAATTCGAAATTGCCTTGAGTAAGTTTCACAAATTCTTGATCGATCCATTTCCCAAACGCATTGGCCCTTTGCTTTTTAACAAACTCGGCGTAAAGGGTGGAGAATTCAACATCTTTAAATTGACTGGGTTCCTCTTCGGTCTTTCGATCCAGAATAAAAACTACAAAACCATCCTTGGATTTCCGAATGGATCTGGTAAAGAAAAGCTTGTTATTGAGAGCTTCGACTTCAACCAAGGGATCACGGTTTGCTCTTCTTTCATTTTCTCTCGTCTCCAGGCCGAGAACTCTCGACTGAATTGCCATATCCCGTTTTGCAAAGGAAATCTTTTTCAACTTGGCACCTGAAGTCTTAATAAGCTCCTCCAGTTCTTTGGAATTCCTAAACTCTTGGTAATTTGGAAATCCAGAACGGGCCTTCTCTCCAATGGAATTGACCGAATCAAGAAAGTCTAATGCTGCTTGCTGGGTTAGTTCAGCCGATTCTCTTTCAGCATCAATCTTATCCCCTTCCATAATTCGCTTCATGACCTCTTCCCTTACTTCTTCAAAAGATACCACTTTTGGTTTTGTTTGTTCTTCCGAATTAGTTTCCAAGGTGGATAAGTCTACTTGCTCTATTTGGCTACTGTTTGTTTCGCTCTCTTTTCCTTTCTCACCAGTAGGCCCCTTAGCTCCAGTATCTTCCTTTATCGAATCGGTGGAGGGCACAGGAGGCAAAGGTTCGAATAGCATCTTATTTCGTTCAAAATAAGATCGCATGCGTGCCTCATCCGGCTCAGGCAGGGGAGTATAAAAATCGCCCGACTCGAAGCTTACAACCGTGGCATATGTGCGAGCAGGTTGAACAAATCTTGCATCCATCTTAACTTCCTCGTGAAAAGATTCCAATTCGTCCCGCAAAACAAAAACAACTTTTATCGTCGATGAACTCGTTTGAAAGGAAGGGATTTTGGACGATAGCGTACTGCCTTCACTCATCAGGGAAAGAGTATTACCAGAAATACTACCCTTTACTCCAAGGGGGGAAGAAGCCATGACCAGACTCAATGCTTTAAGGGAAGCCGATTTATCTTTACCAATCGATACAAAATACTTCGAACCGTTGGCTTCTTTACTGGAAGCAGTAAATTCAAAAGTCGCTTTGTCGCCACCCAGATCAATGGTTACATGCTCCCCTGGAGTTGGCTGAGCTTCGAGCATGACAGAAAAAAGGGAGGGTTCGTTGAAATCAAAATCATCAGAAGAAAGCGAGATAGCCTCTGCATCCCATGCAAATTGATCCCGATGTAATTCAATTTCACCTTCCAAGTCTAAAGAATATCCTGAATTTGTAAAAATTCGATCGATCTGGTGGGCTCGGTAATGTTCGTAGAGGATGGCATCTACATCTCTAGGTGCAACCCCGCGGAATCTGGCTAGATTCTGGAAGGCATTCGAACGGTTTTCGTCATCCGCGAGCATAGGATTCATTTGGTTTATAAAATTGTGGTAGAGAGAATTGATTGCTGGATCGTTTAGCACCAAAGGTAAAAAACCAAAATCCTCAGCCAAACTATCCATAATTAACTTCGCCCGGATGGATGACTCTGAAAATTCGTAGTCGTAATCGCCGCTTCGAGCAATGGCCATCACTTTGACTGCATCCGGGAAATTTCGCCACGACTGCATGTAGCCGAACATACTCTGCATGGCTTCTTGATCAATTTTATCGCGATTTTCTGGCTGATATGCGGCCCTCAGTTGGGCTTGTAAGTTTTCAAAATATCGAACATCCGCTGCTTCTAAGACTTCTCGGGTCGGGCTGATAATCGCACCCAAGTCGGACGCGACTTTATTGGTAACCGACAGAACTCTCCTTTGTTCTGGATCATTTAAGTCGGTTCCATAAAACTCTTTTTTCTCACGGTTGGGATCGGGCATGAAATCAAAGATCGAAGTTCCCTGGGAGAGGTACAGGACAAAAGAAACACAGACAACGATTAAGAGAAATAAGAAAACGGGTTTTCCTTTTCTGGAGATAAAATTTTGGAGGGCTGTAATCATGTAAAGCTTGCTGAAAAAAAGGTTATTACATTACTAAACTTAGCGAAGACGTCAAACTTTAGACTTACTTGAAGCACCAATCTTTTTATTTCAATTTAAGCCTAGGGTTATCAGCAAAAATCAACGAACTCATCCAGCTCTGCCTCTTGGAACCATCTTTTCTCAAGAAAGGCCTCATCAGAACAATTTTCTTCAAAACTAAATCCCTAGATTCGTCGCCGGCCCATTCCAAAAAATATTTATAGGTCTCAAGGGCCTCATCTCCAAGGTCATCATTTCGATCAGGGGGCATTTGGGTTACCACAACAAATCCCTGCCCTGCCTGTCTCCATTCACCGGATAAGGTAGATTTTGCCGCACCTCCCTCAACCATCGCATCTCCACCATCCTTAAACTTAATCCGCAACGGATAAGCCGCTTTCCTTGATGCACCCACATTTCTCATTAATAAAATCGGAGATCCATCTTCATTACTCAAGCCTTCCTTGGTTTGAAAAGCAAAACGAACCCCCCGCTTGATCAAAAAATATTCAGATGGGCTTTTGCCATCCTCAAAGCGAATGACTCTTTCGCCATCTCCCACTTCCCAAGTACCCGTTCTTTTAACCGTTTTAATTTTGGGATGGCTAAAAGTCATTTCAGCAAGCATCCCGTTTGGGGTTTGACGAAGAATCAAATCAATCGGGCTCTCGTTACTTGAGGTGATATACTTTCCCCTAAAAACTTCATGAACCCAATCCTTAATCTCTCCACTGTAATCTCCAACTGGAGACTGATTAGAGCAGGAAACTAAGCCAAGCAAACCAGCTAAAACTACATTACGTTTCCAAGCATTTAAAAGACAGACAAGCATAAAACTTATTGATTAATCACAGAAAGGGACAAATTCAACCATTTCCGCTTTGCTCTATTTCAGTCTTCTTCATTTCCCGGTGATATATGGAAGTTAAAAGTAGGAAACCAATCGAGAAAAACAAAACCCACCTTACTCCATTTCCATCTTGGTTAACAAATGCCAGCTCCGCAGGAATAATTTTGGTATCTTCAGCCTTGAATCTTTCTACTGGGAACAACCTTGGTGCTGAGTCTCCCAATCTCCCAGGTCTATACTCATTGCGCTCATCGACTCTCTTGACCAAAATCAAGGATTCATTACCTTGATCGAAACGGAGGTAATCCTGCCAATTATGATAGTCATCCGGGCTTGTCTTACCGGCGCCAATAAATTGCCAGAGTTTCTTATCCCCTTCCTCCTTCGGGTTGATCTTGAATTTCCTAAAGCTCAGTTTAAATAAGCCTTCTCCTTTTTCCCACTCCCCAACCACATTTTGCCCCCCTTTGTCATCATCGTCATATGCGGCGGGTACAATTCCCCAAGCTTGCCCACTCCAGACTCCCAAGCCTAATTGATAACTGTCCAAGATTCCATCGATAGAATACTCGGACCATGGCTTCGGCCAGAAAGTGGTGTAGAGACTGGTGAATAATGACCCCAATAAGCAGATTCCTCCAACCAGGCCCGTCATGTTACGACGAAATCGCATGGATTCTAGTTTCTCGGTAAGAGCCCACTCTCGCTCCCGCTTGATTCGAACCTCATCATCATCAATTTTGGGTTCATTTCCACTATCCTCAACCTTCATGCCAAAATCAGATATGTCGACCATGCCTGGCATGGATTGCATCGAAACGGCAATGTCCGGAAAGCCCTCCTTGGAAGTCGCTTGGTTTGCCCATTCCAACCACTCACTCCATTCAGAATTAGATTGAGCTTTTTTCTTTTCGATGATCCAGAGGACTACTTTCCCGACTGCGAAAAGATCCCATCTCTCCGAGGGCAACTCAGATGAAGGCTGCCCTTCGGGTCGAAAACAGGCGGTTTTCTCGATGGAATCTTGCACTTCAAGATTCGTGGTTACCACCGATGCGGCATCCTCTTCATCACCAACCCCAAGATAGGCTTTCATTTTCCAAAGTCCGAATTCGGTGGCCCAGGATTCATAATCTCCGTCTGAGTTATTTTGAATCAGAATATTACTGGGCTTTAGATTTCCATGCACCACTCCGCTAAGATGGGCTCGGTTAATGCCTTGATGCAAACCGGTCATGATATCCAGAACGGTGTCTGGATTAATTTTTTCCTGATCATTTTTCAAGAAATCGGCAAGCGTTCTTAGAGAAATTTCAATTTCTTCTTCCTCCTCCTGCTCGGCTTCCACAATTTTTTTAACCTTGATCTTTCTGCCGTCCAACCAGGGGTAATAAGCCCAATGCTTCCACTTCATAACCCCGAATTTTTGAACGGGCCAAATACCTGGTCCAGCAAGTTGCTCCAGAGCTTGGCACTCCTGAAGAAAATAATCGCTGAAGCCTTTTCTTTCGGATACCTCCCGGGGAATGAGCTTCACATATACTTTGCTTCCTTTGGTTTCGCCTTCCGTCTCAACACTTTCATAACTCTGACCGCAAGATCCATCTCCCAACCAAGACTCGATACGGGAAGGACCAATACGGGTACCAGAAGAAAGCATTTTAGTAAAAAGTTATTCTTTGGAAGCCCAATGCATTAATCCCACTTCAATTTATTTCTCAATACCCGAAAATGAGAATGATTCATTTCCTCGAGAAGGGGGAAGGTAGAATCTGCAGCGGAGACCTCAAGGGGGAATTGAGGGTTAGGAGCAAAAACGGTTTGGCCGTCTGCAGAGACTAAGGGCGGATCCGGGTTTTCACCCGCATGAATTCGCAAGGTAACTCCGCTGGGAAAGACCACGCTCCGACTGGTTAAGGTATGGGCAGAAATAGGAGTCATCAAGACAACCCTTGCATCCGGATGTGCGACAGGTCCACCAGCAGCTAAATTGTAAGCGGTTGATCCGGTTGGGGTTGAAAATACGATTCCATCACAAGCATAGTCCGCAACCAGTTCGTCCCCTGCAAAAACTGAAAAACGAGCGAGACGACCATTGGAACCACTTTTGACAACCAAGTCGTTTAGGGCCAAGCGACTCTTTCCAGAATTTTGCTTAAAGGATAAAAGACTTCGATGACAAACTTGATAAGCACCATCGAAAATTTTGGGCATTTGCACATTTAACTGCTCGGGTGAAAAAGTGGCTAAAAAACCGAGCTGTCCATAACGCACTCCCGCAACCGGCACCTTTTGGTCCACTGCTTGTTCCATGAGGCTTAATAAAGTTCCATCCCCCCCGATAACAAAACAAGCATCCGTTCCTTTAAGGAATCCTTCCGGTGCAGGAAATTCCTCCGTGATTACAACTTCTAATCCATGATTTTCAGCCAATGTTTTCAAATGTAAACCTGCATCCTCAGCACCTTCTTTGGAGGCATTGCTGATAATAGCTATTTTTCGGAGGGCTTGCATGTGATATAGGTGATGAAAATTACGAACAAATTCAATTTAGCCAAAGGAATAGAGAATGGTCAAGTATCCGTAATCCAAAGTAAATCGTGAAGCTGCAGAGTTTTTCCCTGTGATATGGTGATGAATGAACCTGCAGGGAGATGTTTTCGAAACCACTTTCGCTGCTTGGATACAAGTTTACGAGTGGATAAATTAATCTTGGAGCCTAATTCCGCTTCCGGTATCTCACCCCCAAGGCAAGCGATCGCTTCTCTGTAGCCAATGGAAGCAGAAGCGGGACTGTTTTTAGAAAGTCCATAGTTCAGGATTTCTCGGGTTTCCTCCAGGAGGCCTGAATCTAACATTTTTTGAGTCCTTCTTGAAATTCTCTCCTCCAAGTCACTGTTCTCACGATCTAACCAGACTACTTTCTTATCGAATTGGGGATAGGGTTTAGGCAACTTCTGGAATGCATCCCTGAGCTCTTTAAGTGATTTACCCGAAGCAATACAACGCTCGAGTGCCCTGATTACTCTTCTTGGGTTGAGTCTGTCCAAATCCCCAAGCCCTATCGGATTTAAGGCTAACAACCGATCACAAAGGGCATGCAAGCCATTTTCTTGATAAAAGAATTCAACTTCTTCCCGAACCTCAAGAGGAACTTCAACCTGATCCACCACCGGAGAAAAAAAAGATTGCAGATAAAACCCACTGCCTCCCACGACGAGGACGGCATTTCCCCGTTGTTGGATCTCCCTTACTTTTTCTTGGGCGTAACTCGCATATTGTCCGACATCACAAGGCTTATCGACTGGATAAAGATTGATACCATGATGAGAAACTCTCTTTTGTTCCTTAAGGCTTGGCTTTGCCGAGCCTATGTCCATCCCACGATAAATGGATATCGAATCACAGGACAGAATTTCCGCATGGTTTGCTTCCGCCCACTCAAGTGCTATTTTCGTTTTCCCGACTGCGGTAACCCCGGCAATGAAATAAAGAGTGGGAGATGATTCGGTCATTGCAAAACCTCCTATTAGGGAGATTAGGCTAATCCCGAAGTCAACAAACGAGCACGCTCTCCAATCTTTTGGACAATGAGAGAAGAATTTCCCAAGTTCTCAGAAATACAATTGACTAAAGCACTCCCCACAACAACCCCGTCCGAGCAGGAGGCGACTTCCCGAACTTGTTCCGGGCTCGAGATCCCAAAGCCGACCACCACCGGCAAGTCAGTATGCTCACGAATGGCGGATACCCGCTGATCTAAATCACTGGCTAAATCATCTCTCGCCCCGGTTACTCCCTCTCTTGAAACATAATAAATGAAACCACCGGCTTGCTCGACCACCTTCGGAATTCGAGACTCTGGAGTAGTAGGAGCAATAATGAAAATATTTTTAATTTTAAATTTTTGAGAAACTTCCACAAGCTCCTTGGATTCTTCAGGAGGAAGGTCAAGGGTGAGAAAGCCATCCACACCCACATCTTTTGCTTTGCTTACATAATCCTCAACCCCTTGCGAGAAAATCAAATTATAATAAGTGTAGAAAACGATCGGAACCTCGGAAAACTTTCGAATTTCTCCAACCAGTCTCAGTACATCTTCACCTTTGCAGCCTGACTCCAACGCTCTTTGAGCCGCTAACTGATTAGTTAAGCCATCCGCGAGTGGGTCTGAGAAAGGAACCCCAAGCTCCAGAAGATCCACGCCGTTTTCGATTAAGGTACGGCAGATTTCAAGCGAGGTGTCGAAATCAGGATCACATGCACACACATAGCCTATGAAAGCAGCTCGGTTGGCATCCTTGCATTTGGAAAAAAGTTGGGTGATTCGGTCTGTAGTCTCCATAAAGTCAAAAAGAGTTGAATAATCTCGTATCCTCCCTGTATTTGGCAATGGTAAAGAAAGGCTCATTATCCAATTTATTTTGTCCATATTCTACCGCATTTTTTTTCCGATCATCGCAATTCTGCTTTCTCCGTACTACTTGAGAAGAATGCTTCGGCGTGGTGGATACGGAAATAAAATCGCTTACCGTTTGGGCAGATGGCCTGAATTGGGTCCGAAAAAGAGTGGGGTCAAAAGAATTTGGATACAAGCGGTCAGCGTAGGGGAAGTGTCTTCCATATCCAAACTTTTAAATTCTTTGTCGGAGGAGAAAAATATTGAAATCGTTCTCTCCGGAACTACCAGTACGGGTTTGAATTTCGCGGAGTCAAAATTTGGTCATTTACTGGCTGCCCATGGTCCTTTTCCTCTGGATTGGGTTCTCTTTTCCAGCCAAGCATGGAAAAAGATTGATCCAGACTTAGTGGTAATGGTTGATAGTGAATTGTGGCCCGAACATTTTCAACAGGCTCGAAATAGAGGGATTCCAATATTCATTATCAATGCCCGGTTATCCGATCGGACTTTTTCCAGGCTGATTAAATTAAAAGGCTTCCATTCCCTCCTGTTTCCGGAAAATCTAACCGTGGTAACTGCATCCGAGAGACAATACGCAAGATGGCAGGTATTGGGACTTTCTGATAAAGAAATTTATACTTCCGGAAATCTTAAAATTGATTCGGTCGATCGAAATCGTTTTACAAGCTCCAAGCGAAATCAACTGATTGATGAATTTGGATTTCAAGAAAGCTCGATCGTTTTAGCTGGAATCTCAACTTGGAAGGGCGAAGAAAAACTACTCATTGAAATTGTACAGACCTTACGTCTTGAGAACCTCGACATCAGGCTTTTACTCGTTCCGAGGCACGCAGAGAGAAGAGAAGAAGTAATGGGCACCCTGCGAACTTGTGAACTCCCCTTTCAAGTAAGAACCAGAGACAAAATTGCCAAGGAGGGAAATGTGGTTTACCTCGCGGATACAACCGGAGAACTCGCAAGCCTGGTAGGTGTTGCTGATTTTGGCTTCATGGGCAAGACCCTACCCCCAAATAAAGGCGGACAAAACCCAATCGAGCCGATTGCTTTAGGCATCCCCTTAGTGGTTGGACCAAATTATCAGAATTTCCATGAAACTTGTACCGATATGTTTTTACATGGAGCCGCCATTAAGGCCCAAGATCGCAGCGAAGTGGTCAAGCAACTTCTTCAACTTGCAAAAAGTGAAAACAAGAGAAAAGAATTAAAGCTCGCCTGTGCGGAGTGGATGGAAAAGCAGGGCTCTCCCTCTGCATTTACCCTGGAAGTCATTAAGAAAAAACTGGAAATTTAAAAAAGTTTCCCCCCTATATTTTCATTCACCCATTGACCCGTAAAGCGATTTCCCTTATTGAGACTGGGTATCAATAAGAACATTTTCCTTATGACAAATTCAAAATATCCCATCTTCATCTCAAGCCTGCGCCTTTTATTTCTAGTTTTTTCTTTATGCGTCTTTTCTTGCGGTGATCCTGATACCGATCTCCCAGTGGAGGAAAATAATTCCGAACTTAGCCTGAAGAAAGTAGTCATTGCCCTCAAGGCAAACAAGCAACCTGCAAGTATGCTCGTTGAAAAACAAGATCTTGAGGCTTATCTTTCTGCGGAATTACAACGACCCGTGGAGGTAATGATTCCAAGCGATTCCAGTGTAGTGGTTGAATCCTTCCGCAACGGAACTTTGGACCTGGGATATTTAAGCTCCACGGATGCGGCTAGAAACCTGAGTCAAGAGACGGCGGACATCCTCCTGGTTCACTTAAAAAACGGACAACCCCACTACCAAAGTATCTGGCTTTCTAAAAAGAATAAGGAGTATAAATCCATAGAAGAGCTGAAAGGTAAACCCGTTGCATTTGCCAGCCGATCCAGCACATCTGGTTATTTAATCCCGACTTGGGACATGATGAAAAAAGGCTTAATCGGATCCCAAAAGTCTCTGACCGACTTTTTCTCCCTAACCCTATACGGGACTGGATATGTTTCGGCCGTAGAAAAAGTATTGAGTGGAGAAGTGGAAGCGGCCGCGGTTAGCGACTATGTTTTCAAGGGAAATAATCAATACTTGGACGATGCCCAGAAAGCTCAACTTAGAATTGTCCAGGAACAGGGCCCCGTACCTGCCCACACCCTTTGCGCAAGGTCTACCCTTTCCCAAAGTGATCGGAAAATTCTCCAGGATGCCCTGCTGTCCATGAACCAAGGAAATCCGGAACTTAGGGATCGTATATTCAACGGCGAGCTCATAGTTGTAGACCAGGACAAGCATCTAGAAGTAACCCGTGAAGCCTTAGCATTCCAAAAGAAGTTAAAACCATAAACCTTCAAACTTGAAGCCCCAAGAAAGCTGTTTACTCGAAGTAAGAGATCTTCATCTTCGCATCGAAGATCGCTGGCTTGCACGCGACCTTTCCTTCTCTCTTTCGAAAGGAGAATTCATCGGCATCATCGGAAGCTCTGGTTCGGGTAAAACCACTTTGCTTCGAGCGATCAATGGAGAGACCAAGGCCGAATCCGGGAGCATTAAAATAGGGGCCGAATCCAAGCTCCCCGTTGGCATGATCCACCAGGACCTTGAATTAGCCGAGGGGTCGACAGCTTTGAATAACGCCCTTAGTGGTTCCCTGCTCCGACATGCATGGACGGATACTCTTTTTGGCTTTCCCAAAGAAGAAAAAGAAAAAGCCATCGAACTGCTAGAAACGCTTGGTCTTTCCAGAAAAGTCAACCAGTGGACCTCGACCCTATCCAGAGGAGAACGACAAAGGCTGGCGATTGCACGTACCCTTCTGGCCGAGCCTTTAATTCTTCTGGCCGATGAACCCGTGGCCAGTCTCGATTCCGATTGGGCCATAAAAACCCTTGATTTACTTAACGATTTCGCAAAGCAAAAACAGGCTGGGGTTATTTGTTCCTTACATGATCCCAAACAAGTCGAAGAATTTGCCGATAAAGTCATTCGAATTGATTCCACGAACCCCGAACAGTGGAAAGTGGAAGAGCTCTCGTAACCTCGTCCCATGAAGAACGATACCAAAAATATTCCGTGGCACAGCCGGTTTGATCTTCCCAGTATAACCTTCATTCTCTTTTTACTCCTCGCCCTGGGTTCCCTTCCCGCATTGGAAGGCTCGGGCCGGGACCTGGACTACCTTGGAAACTTTCTCCGCTTCCTGGATCAATTCTTCCCACCCGATTGGTCCATCCTTGGCCAGACCATGGAAGGGCTTTGGGAGACCATCCAGATTGCTGCAATCTCCACCTTGCTTGCATCCTTCATTTCCCTCTTTCTATCCCTTGCTGCCGCACGAACCATAAGCCCGGCATGGTTGGTAATAATTACCCGGATGATATTAAATATGATTCGCACCATCCCCAGCCTGCTCTGGGCAATTCTTGCGGTTGTTCTGGTTGGATCGAATTCACTGGCTGGTGTGATTGCCCTAAGCTTTTACAGCGTCGGATACCTTGCCAAATTCTTCAGTGAAGCTTTTGAATCCGCCGATCTTAAGGCACAGAAAGCCCTGCAATCTCTGGGAGCCAATCGATGGCAGGCATTTCAATACGGACTTTGGCCAAACTTAAAACCGGTAATCTGGAGTCATTGCCTTTGGATGCTCGAATACAATGTCCGTTCGGCCAGTATCATTGGCTATGTCGGAGCCGGTGGTATTGGCCTCCATCTCAAACTTTATGCGGAATCCGCGGATAGTTGGAATAAATTTTCCCTCGTCTTGATTTGTATGCTGGTCATCGTCACCCTTCTCGACCTGACCGGAGAAAAGGTGAGGAAATCCATCCGAGCAAAATTAGAAGGTAACAAAGTCCTTTAATTTTTAGGATTCCCAAAATTCTTCGCTAAATTTTTCTATTTAATTTAATTGCATCGGTCTACTAGAAGATTGCATTATATCTATGTCATGAATTATCATATACCTTTACTTTTATTGCTTTCAATTCGCGTTTTTTTCTTAAATTTACACGGTCAAAACGAACTCGATAGCTTTGGTGCTCAAGAAGTCGAAAATAATCTTCAACAAGAAAGAATTTGGACAAGTGTTAAAGGAAGTAAATTACAAGCTAGTTTACTGAATATCGAGAAAGATAAAATTATTGTGCTTAGTCAGGGAAAAGAATTAAAAATTCCAATTTCCAACCTTAGCAAACAGGATCGTATATTATTAGATCAATTTCAAATTGAAAACTCATCACCTTCAGAAATCGATTTTTCCCTGTATCGATTTTGGACAAATACATCGGGAAAGGTTGTAGAGGCTAAAATTCATGAAGCCAGTGCCTCTTCCGTTCAGATCCAAGTGAAGGGAGAGAAATTGTTTCGATTGTCGATCAATTCTCTGGTCGACAATGACAAAAGTTATATAAAGAAATTTATCCAACAAAAAAACACCCTTTCGGATGACCAAATTCTCAAGCGAATGACTATGTATAAATGGAGAGACACTCCTTCTGGGCGTTGGACTTACAGACTTGAATTTCGAACAAAAGAAACTGCTGAAAACTGGAGAGAAGTAGAATGGATTTGGTTTGCAGGTGGAAGCCGTTCTGGAAGTTGGAAGTTAGAACCAAACGGGGTAATTAAATCAACCTTTGGTGATTGGCAATTTCCATTAAGTAGTTCAAGCAAGCAAAAAGTGCTTAAAGGAAAAGAGCGGTATGGAAGAAGTTCAGATTACCCGACCCTTTACGGTTCCACTGGTTTCGATTAATAACTTCTTAGCTAAGTATTTCCCAGTAATAGCGTTTAACTTCCCTAGTCAATTAGTGAACCACTTACAGGATCCAGGGAAAGTCGGTGGTCGAACGAATGAGAATGAATTTCTTCCGTGTGCTCTGGATGATGGTGCCCTTTTGGGGTGTACTCAGAGTGTTGATGCTTTCCGTCGGCGTAATCATGCCCATGACTGCTTGAGGAATAATCAACATGCTCATGGAATTTGGTTGAATAATCGGTGGGATGCTTGTGATTACGGGGAGCAAAATTTCGGGAATTTTCAGAAACTCCTTTCCAAACCGAAGTCATAAAATTGAAATGTTTCTGAATGGAAGCATTTGCTTCAGTCAGTTTAGTTTCCAGTGTCATAATCTCCGATCTCAATTCAGAAATTTGGGACTGATTTTCTTGCTGAAAATACCAGCTAAAAATGGCCACGAAAGCAAAAGCTGAAGCAATAATTATTTTGAGGTACATGTTCGCTAATTAGAAATAAGAAATCACTCTAATCTAAAAAGTTGTAAAATTAAATAAATATTACACAAAATAATCTATTATTTTATTACATATTAATGTTGCTTATCCAACAGGCTATTTAATTTCTGTTTTTTCATATTTCATAAATTATAAACATGTATTTCACTCACTTTTTGTAATAAAAAAGCAATTCCTATCCGTCTTCTTCCGATTGGCTCGAATAAGCTTTAAGGATGTATATCAGTACAAAATTTCTGTTCTTTTAGCTTCAATCCAAAACCTAAACCCTTCTCCAAACAGCCTCTTTCGACTTTGAAATATGTGCAATTTTATCTTGATTGATATATCCCATTACTCCGTCATTTTATTGAGATTGTGAATACGAGGATGGTGTAATTCAGTTTAACCTTACCGATTGCCAATGATTGGTTATCAAACATGGTTCGCAGTTGCTTTGTTCCTGCTCGCTTAGATTGCTCTTTGGTGTCGATACCCGTGCCGTATTTCGGCAAGGTGGAGGTTGAGGATTAGCCGGACTAGAAAATTATTGGGTCTAGACCCAAGAAAGGCTCAAGGCTTACAAATTAGAACCGAACGATCAGATCCGTTTCACTTCAAATACCTAAGATTCAGGGCAGGCATTCCCCGATGGAGGCGGACACTTTTGCCAGACTCTTGTGTAGAGGACTCGGAAGAGGGACTTGTATAGAATAAATCGATCTTTTTTTCGGCCGGCTCTGGCGAAGCAGAGGGCGAAACTTCGGATTCAAGCAATTTTTCAACTACCGGAGCTGGCTCGGCCACAAGCTCTTCATCTTCTACCAAGGAATTCTTCGGTTCATTGGAATGAGGCCGAACCTCGGGTGCAGTGAGAGTCTCCGATTTAGGCAGTGCCTCCGGATTGGTTGCTTGAAGAGATTCCGACTTTTCTTTTGCTACCTCCGAAGCTTTTGCAGGGATTGGTTCATCCACTTCATCTTTCACTTGCGGACCGAGCCGAAGCGAATCATTGGATTCAACGGTCTCATCATCGTTTAAATCCTGCTTCGTGTCTTGATCGTCCAAGTCTCCTCCACATCCCAACAGGAATGAAGTGATCAGGTAAAAGCTGACTCGTACGCACATGCTCTATCTTAAACAAGGTTATAACTAGGGTCAAATTAGATTGAGTTTTCCTTTGACGACCAGAATCTTCAATTCCGAGATTCGTTTTTTCGGGGAATGAAATACTGAAAAAAATTTTATTTCTTCACCACTCCGGTCTAGGACCCTCCCCATCATAATCCTTGGCCAGGTCCTTTTCCTTTAGCAGATCGGCAAGGGATTCTCCATCGATCCATACCTCGCTTACAATCCGGAAATATTTCCCTCGCTGTGGATTCCGCAGTTCAATCTGATCCGCACCCTGAAGTGCCTTTTCAGTCAGCTCCCGAGCCTGTTTCGCCAATGCCTTCACCTCGTCGCTCGTACCCTTCATTTCGGGGGTATCGACACCCGCAAGGCGAATAGACAGTTTATCTCCAAAGATCGGAACTTGCTGGGGTAAGTTGATCTTGAAGGTGTCCCCGTCATACACCTCTGCGATTTGATCGGGGGTAAGGATGAAGAGGTTCTCCATGGACAGCATCCCTTCGTCCATTTTCTTCTCCAGTAGATAATCCGTTGCCCAAGCAACAGATAGAATCACCACCGACAGAGAAACTGCCATCGACAGGCAGACAATTACCAACTTCTTGAATCGTTGCTTCTTAGTTTTTTGGGGCACCGCATTGGAACCGGTTCGCGGTTTTACCTCTGGCTTTTTTGGCTTAACTGCAAAACCAGGAAGCTCACGGATACCCACCCAGTTCTTTCCATCGTAGCAGGCTGGTTGATCTTCCTTGAAATTGCCTGCTTTGACATAGGAGCGGAGTTGTTCGACGGAATAAGGGCCGTAGTTCTTCCCGCCGATATGAACGAAGACCTGCATTTATCCATTTTAGGAGATCAGGCACAGAACAGTCAATGAATCAGATTCTTTATAAAAATTAATTTCTCTAATAAATGAGTATTCCCGTATCCTTGAATGGAAGCTTTAGGATTACTTGTCCCATCCTCTAGCTTTCAGTTTTTTTCCTTTGAGTGCGAAAACCTAGATTTTTGATTCGATCAGGCCAATTAACTTTTCAGCGAAGGCAAAATTAAGATCCATTTACGAAGAATCTAATACCAACTTGAAAAAAGGAAAAAGTGGGGCGAAAGACGGGATTCGAACCCGCGACCCCTGGTACCACAAACCAGTGCTCTAACCAACTGAGCTACTATCGCCACAAATGAAATCACAAGGGTATGAATCAGGATGATAGCGTCAATTCCAAAGCTTTCAGGTTTCAGAGCAAGCACTCTTGACCAACTGCAAGGGCTCGGACATACTGGTTGGTTTTTTACTATTATGCTACAAGCAGGAATCGTCGGTTTACCCAATGTGGGAAAAAGTACTCTCTTCAACGCCTTGACCAAAACAAGAAAGGCGGAGGCAGCCAATTATCCTTTCTGCACCATTGACCCCAATGTTGGAGTCGTGCAGGTGCCTGACTCCCGTCTTGTACCACTTGCCAAGATTGTGGGTACCTCCACGCTGATTCCGGCAGCGATTGAAATGGTGGACATTGCCGGTTTGGTTGAGGGGGCCAGCCAAGGGGAAGGATTGGGGAATAAATTTCTGGCAAATGTACGGGAGGTGGATGCGATCGTGCATGTGGTGCGTTGCTTTGAGGATGAAGATGTCATTCACAACATGGGTAGGGTTGATCC
>Ga0213863_10000492_pt1 | contig 30256 bp, 26 predicted proteins | sample PICome_8_FD_160128 | JGI IMG/M metagenome (GOLD analysis project Ga0213863, IMG submission 160128) | Coastal seawater microbial communities near Pivers Island, North Carolina, United States - PICO497 | ecosystem: Environmental > Aquatic > Marine > Coastal | place: USA: North Carolina... | reverse complement strand
CCGAAACACTCTCAGATGAGGGCTGCAACATTGGGCTGTGTGCCCGCAATGCCGATGATGTTGCTGCTGCTGTCGACGCTTTATCCGCTAAGGGCGTTAAGGTCGTTGGCCAGGCCCTCGATGTCGCCGATGGAGATGCTTTCAAAGCTTGGATTGCAGAGGCTGGCGCAGCCCTCGGTGGGATCGATGCCTTTGTCTCAAACGTTGCGGGCAGCAATGCCCCCGGTGATGAAGGCTGGATTTCTCAATTTAACTACAACATCTTGTCAGCCGTTCATGGCGTTGAAGCCTGCAAACCTTTCTTCAAGGAATCTAGCAATCCAAGTGTTGTTATGATTTCAACCACCGCAGCGCTTGAACACTTCATGAATGCAGGCCCTTACAACGCGATGAAAGCAGGCTTGCTGAACTATTCTGGTGCGCTCGCCCAAGAGCTGGGTGTTAAAGGTGTACGAGTCAACGCAATCAGTCCTGGACCTATCTTCATCGAGGGCGGTTCATGGGACAAGATCAAACAAGGCATGACTGCATTTTATGATTCAACCCTGGCAACGATTCCCCTTGGCCGTATGGGATCAGCCGAAGAAGTTGCCGCTCAAGCAGCACTTTTAATCAGCCCACTCGGCGGCTTCACCACTGGGACCAATGTTGTGATCGATGGTGGTATGACAAAGCGCATTCAGTATTAATCCGGAGACCTAAATATGTCTGAACCTGCAATAAAAGTTCATTTGGTTGCAGCGGGCGATTTTCACGACATCGACTATGCCCGATTGGAGCTGCTCAAGCTCCTCTCGGAGCACAGCCGAATCAGAACAACCGTGGCCAGCAACTACAGCGATATCGAAGGCATCCAAAATTCGGACCTTTTGATCTCTTACACCTGTAATTTGGTACCCAGCGAAATCGAACAAGAAGCGTTAAAAAACTTTGTTGAGCAAGGTGGAAAATGGTTCGCCCTACATGGCACCAATTCTATTCTTGAATTCACCGATAATGGCGTCGCTTGTCCTGAACGTGCACCGATTTTTATGGAAACACTCGGCTCTCAGTTTATGGCTCATCCACCGATACAGCCCTTCACCGTAAAAATTTCGAACCCCGAGCATCCTTTGGTGAGCGGGATCAACGAGTTCGAGACCGATGATGAGCTGTACATTTGTAAGCAACTTGCGCCGCATGAAATGTTGCTCCACACCGATTTTACTGGCAAAGCCTCCGGATTCTTACACGAAGACTGGCCAGACGATGAACCTCGACCCATTTATTACATCAGAACTCTCGGGACCGGTGAGGTACTTTATTTGAACCTTGGGCATTGCCGAGGACATTACGACATGCAGCCCATGGTGCCCTATTACCCAAATATAGAAATGGGCTCATGGGACAAACCGGAGTATTACGAATTGCTTCGAAGAGGAATCAAGTACTGCGCGGGCCTCTGATATGACCCATCCTTTTCGTTTTGCCGTTCAAAGCTTCAACGCTGAATCTGGGAAACAGTGGGCAGAGCGAGCCCAAATGGCTGAAGACTTTGGCTATAGCGCCCTTCATCTTGCTGATCATATTATCGGTCCAGGGCCGGCACTCGCTCGCACGAATCATCCCATTCAAAATCTTGCCGCTGTACCCGCAATGGCTTATGCCGCAGCAAAAACCTCCACCATCAAAATTGGTTGCAGGGTATTTTGTATCGACTACCACCTTCCTGTGGTGCTCATTAAAGAAGCGATGACCATTGATCTGCTGTCCGACGGCCGCCTTGAACTTGGTTTTGGTGCCGGCTGGCTTGCAGAGGAATACGCGGCCATCGGCCTCACAATGGACTCACCGCGGGAACGCATTGATCGGCTTGAGCATGTGGTGCAAGCAGCCAAAGCCTACACATCTGATGCGCCACTTGAGATTAATAATTCAAGCATTGCCTGGCAAGAATTCGATGGTTTGCCGAAATCTATCACAAAGCCGCATCCACCGATTATGATCGGGGGCGGCTCGCCCAGGGTGCTGAGGCTTGCCGGCAGAGAAGCAAACATCGTCAGCTTCAACTTCAATAACCGCCAAGGGATTATCGGCCCTGACGGTATCGCTACCTCAACCGCAGAAGAGACTGAGAAGAAACTCAATTGGATCAAAGAAGGCGCTGGAAGCCGGTTCGATGAGATTGAGCTTGAAATCGGCGCTTATTTTACGTTTGTGACTGATCATGCCGATGCTGTCGCTGCGAGCTTCGCTGAGAATTTTGGCACAACTGCTGAGACCATGCGGTCCCACCCGCATGCGCTGTTTGGAACGGTCGATGAAATCTGCGAAGAACTCGAGCACCGGCGAGCGCGATATGGCATTTCTTACATTACCGTTAATGATCAAACCATGACGGATTTTGCGCCGGTCGTGGCAAAGCTTGCAGGTCGGTGATGCGTCGTTAAGTGGATGTAAAGATACTACAACCCCCTCTGCGTGCGCATGCAGGCAGACCAACCGCGCAGTGTGACAAGCACGCTGCGGCATCATGACAGGAGTAATCAATGAGTCTAGAGGGCAAAACCGCAGTCATCATAGGCGCCTCAGGCAAGCATAATTTTGGTGTTTCAACAGCACGATTGTTAGCAAAAAACGGCGCCAAGGTAGTGATATCCGGACGCCGTCAGCATCTACTCGATGAACTGGCAGAGGAAATCGGCGGAATTGGGATCAGTTGCGATATGAACGACGAAGCGTCGATCGAAGCGCTGTTCGCGAGCGCCAAAGCGCAAACAGGCCGCGTCGATGTCGCCATCAACAGTGCTGGGGGCTTGGCGGGCGGTCCTATTGCCTCGCTCACGCGAGATCAGATTCAACCAACCCTCGATGTGAGTTTTATAGGCGCTCTCCTCTTCTTCCGATATGCGGCTGACGCGATGACAGAGGGCGGCTCGGTCATCACCATCTCATCTTTGACCGCGCGACTCCCTGGCCCCGGTCTTGCGGTCTACGCCGCAGCGCGAGCCGGTATTGATTACGCCATCAAGGTGGCTGCGCTTGAATATGGTCCGCAAAAAATTCGATTCAACAGCATCGCAGCGGGGTTAATTCAAACCGATATGACCGACGCGATGTTCACGGGTGGAGATCCAGAAACGCGTTTTCTACCACACATCCCGCTTGGCAGGATGGGAACCACCGATGATATTGCCGAGACCGCGCTTTGGCTTGCCGACTGTGAGACATCAGGATTTATTAATGGCCAACTTATCGACGTCTCCGGTGGACAACAAAATGGCAAACTTCCCTAGATCTGGCGTTGGTAACGCCGCGGGGTCCAAATCCAGAACAGAGGGCTGCATATGACAACGATCATCGCGCACATCACCATTAAAGAAGGTTCAGAAAAACAATTCGAGTCGATCATGGAGGACATGGTAGCGCGAACGCTGACCGAGGAAACCGGCGTATTACGCTATGAATATTTTAAAGGTCAAGCACCCAACTTTTATTATTGCTTACTGTCCTTCAAGGATAAATGGGCCTTTTATGACCATCAAAACTCGGACCATCATGAGGGCCACGACTTTGGCGCCGTTATCGAGCACATTCGACTGGAATATGTTGACCCGGTATCAAAGGCAAATCCCCTACCCAAAACCGTTGATGCGCCCCTAGAGCCCCATCACGATGAGAGCCTTCACCGCGCTGCGCGTTTGTATCCCCTGACCATCGCAGACTGGTGGGCCGCAAGACAATAGCCAACCCAATTTAACTTTCAAGGACGCACAAAGGACTCACCATGACCCCTACAGAAACTGTTGAAACGTTCATAGAAGCTTGGAATCAAATGGACTGGGACAAGGTCATCGGCTTACTCGATGAGGCAGTGGTTTATCACAATATCCCGATGGAAAAACTCGAGGGAAGAGCAGCGGCAGAATCGTTTATTCGCGGTATGCAGGCCAATGCCGTAGATTGGATTACCCTCAACATTGCGGCCTCTGGCAATATTGTGCTGACCGAGCGCATCGATAATTTTGACATGAAATCGGGCAACAAGGTCTCACTCCCGGTCATGGGAACTTTTGAAATCAAAGATGAAAAAATAGTCGCTTGGCGAGACTACTTTGATCTGAACACGTTCGTATCGCAGATGAGCTAACCACAATTTTCACAACGCATTGTGACTTCGCCTTGGCCTATTTTAGAAGGGTTTTAAGCGAAGTAAGCCCCCATTCTTGGCTTGACGAAACCCAAAGATATCATCGACAATCGAACAACAAACAACTTGGGGGAGTAGTCAATGAACATGAGTCGAATCGCAGCGATCATCGCTGTCATCAGCGCGCCGATTACGGCGCCCGTCGTCCTAGCGGAGGAGTCAAATCGGGCTATGGAAGAAGTGGTCGTCACTTCCCGCCGCAAAGACGAATCTGTTCAAGATGTTCCGCTTTCTGTAACTGCGTTCGGGCAAGAAGCAATCGATCAAATTAAGCCGACAACCTTACGCGACTTTGATGGTCTGGTACCCAATGTCTATATCGGGATGAACACCGCAGGCCCGGGAGCCAGTGCTCTGTATATCCGTGGTGTCGGTTATGCTGATATCGAAAAGACCCAAAGTCCCCAGGTCGGCGTCATCGTTGATGGCATTCAGATGGGTTCAAGCACCGGCCAGTTGATTGACGTCTTTGACGTCGAATCCATTGAAGTTAACCGAGGTCCTCAAGGCGTGCTCTTTGGAAAGAACACCATCGGTGGCAATATCGTGGTAAACCGAGTAAAGCCCCAGTTCAATGAATTCGGCGCAAAGTTCAGTATTGAGAGTGGGAACTACAACTCTCAAACCATGAAGGCTCGGGTCAACATTCCGCTTATTGACGATACCCTCGCGCTCAAATTTGGCGCCATTGATCGCGAGCGGGACGGTTTTTATGACAATGTTAATCTCAACAGAACTGCCGGAGACGTTGATTTTTCGTCTCAGACGGCAGCGATCGCATGGGCACCCAGCGATACTCTCGAAATGGTTTTGACCTACGATCACATCGGAGATCGTTCGCAGACCCTACCGCAAGATCCGCGCTTTGACGGCGACAACCGGTTTGTTAACCGTGCAGACAAGGTCGAACCGACGCGCTACGACGTCGACCAGATGAGCCTCAGATTGGATTGGGATATTTCCGACTCGTTGAGCCTTCATTATGCGGGCGGAAAGTCCGATGGACATGACATCGTCAACCAAGATTTCGATGGTGGTGATATCAATGGTGCAGCGATTCCTTTTGCACAGTTGCACACGCTTCGAGACCAAATGTACGAGATCAGGACCCACGAATTGCGGCTCGATATCGAGATCAATGATCAGCTCTCTGCGATGGTCGGCTACTACGACTTTGGCTCTGAGCTCGAATTCAGACAAGATACCAACAACATATTGCAGTTGCCCAATTTTGCAATATTTGGCGCTGATGTTCCCTGCGCAGCGGCAGGCTTTAGATCAAACGCAACGCCCGGTCTAGAAAGTTTTTGTCAATTCCCGAATGCACGCAGTACGCAGCTTGCAGGAGAGACCGTAGACTCAAATGCTTGGTTTGCGTCAATCACTTTTGCGCCAACCGATGATTTGGAGATGACCCTGGGAGCGCGTGCCATCGATGAATCAAAACAAGCTTTCAACAGCTACTTTGATTACTCAACGGGAACCTATGATGATCGCACCGCGGTCGGGTACAACGAGCACGATTTTAGAGCCTACCCCATGAGACCAGGATCGGCTTACGTGACTCCTGGAAAATCATGGTCTGATACGATCGTAACGGCCTCGGCAAGTTACCGCATCAGTGACCTCTCTTTGGCTTATCTCAACTACTCCGAAGGTTTTCGAAGTGGGGGCTTTAGTATCCGAAACGCATCGGGTGCTGCCACCGCAGGCTACGACCCCGAATCAGCCGATCAAATAGAAATTGGTATCAAGAACGATCTACTCGATTCTAAGCTGAGATTAAATCTTGCCTACTATGTCCTGAATCGCGATTCTGCTCAGTTCTCATCGATCATCACATTGCCCCCAGGGTCCATCCCGGGGACGACGACTTTGATCAATAATGGCGGCGAAAGCGAATCCAAGGGCTGGGAACTAGAGGGGCAATGGTTCTTCACGGACAATCTTCGCCTAATCTTCAATTACGGAACCATCGATGTCACCAACAGCGCATTTACATTGCCTTGCGATGTCGTTGACGGCTGCGTAACCGCCACTGTCGGCGTACTGGACCCAGCTGGTACGCTGCGCAACCTTGGTGGTGGCTCAGATTCACGTCAACCCGAGGATAGCCTCTCGGTCAGTCTGGCCTTTGATCAAGAAATGGGCGCTGGTTTCTTTGGTGCTAACATCGGTTACAAGACCGTAGGAGACTTCTTACTGGTGAATACCGGCGGCGGTGCTGATCAGCGTCTCTATGAAGGTGGTTACTCTCAGCTGGATGCACGAGTGGCTTACAGCTGGGAGATGTCCAATGGCAACCAAGTTGCTATCACCGCATTCGGTAAGAATCTGACCGATGAGGAATTCAAGGAACATGCGTTGTTCCTCGGCGGCCCGACGACTGGGTTTCAGGGTTGGGGAGCGCCGCGAACCTACGCCGTTGAGCTTGTTTGGGAGATGTAGTTCCTGATCGGCCCAGAGTTTAAAAAAGCAGGCAAACGCCTGCTTTTTTTTGCCCAAAATCCAACAGTTTTAGAAACCTCTTAGGCTTCCCAGTACCAGCCAGTCTCAGAAAAACGCGCGCTTTAGAGACCTGCATCTCAGGCAAAAAAGTCATCATTGACTGTTTTTTATGTTTTTCGATACTCTTACTGCTGTACAACAGATTCCACAATGCGCTGATGCCATTATTCGGGCATGATCAGGACATCGCATACATTGAAAGCTCGGAGCACCTTCATGACGCAAACGACACACAAAACATTTTGCCGCTTTTGTCATGCCTATTGCGCAATTGAAGTCGACGTTGAGGATGGCAAGCCAGTCGCCGTTCGGGGCGACACCTCCGACCCCATTTACGGCGGCTACACCTGTATCAAGGGCCGACAGCTGCCCGAACAATTTTCGACACCCAAGCGATTGCGAGAAACCCTAAAGCGCGGCACGACGGGAGATTTCGAACCTGTCGATGTCGACCAAGCCATGGACGAAATCTCAGACAAAATACAGCGCATCATTGCCGAGCACGGCCCGCGAAGTGTGGCCACCTACGTCGGCTCCTATGGCTATCAAAATTCAGCTGCGCTGCATATTGCCAAAGCCTGGCACAAGAGCGTTGGTTCTCCGTCCTACTATACATCGGTCACAATTGATCAACCTCACCGGAGGATCGCGCAATCACAATTTGGGACTTGGGCCGGAGGCACGCACGCATTTACAGGAGCGGATGTTTGCATGATGATCGGGAACAACCCGGTCGTCTCTCAATACACGCCCTTTGGCGGCCCCCCGCCATTTAGTCCCTACGCAAGAATTCGAGATGAGATGAAGCGCGGAATGAAAGTCATTGTGGCCGACCCACGCAGAACCGAGGTTGCCAACCGAGCAACCCTACATTTGCAGGTCAACCCTGCAGAAGATCCAACCCTGTTATCGGCACTGATTCGATACGTGCTCACAGAAAACCTTTACGACGCTGAATTTTGTGCAGAGCACGTTGAGGACCTTGATGCCCTCCGCGCCTTGGTAGAGCCCTTTACAACGGACTATGCGGCCACTCGATGCGGAATTCCGGAGGACGATCTCATTGCAGCCGCCCAAATATTTGGTGAGGCGAAGCGTGGCGTTGCGGTAACCGGCACGGGACCCAACATGTCGCCCCGAGGGATCCTCACAGAGCATCTGATTTGTTGTCTGAATACCCTGTGCGGGCGAATCAATAAGGTGGGCGAGCGGGTACCCAATCCCGGCGTGCTTCAACCTCAAAGAGCGCGCGAGGCTGAAGTGATTGCCGCCAATCCAGCCTACGGCAAGGGTCCATGGTCTCGGGTTAGGGGCCTCGGAGAAATTATCGGAGAGATGCCAACGGCCGCACTGAATGACGAAATCTTGCTCGAGGGCGAGGGACAGATTAAGGCACTGATCTGCCTTGGCGGTAATCCAGTAGTCGCATTTCCCGATCAGGACAAAACGATTCGCGCGATGAAAGCACTCGATTTATTGGTGTGTGTTGATCTGTATCAATCGGCAACAGCCAAACTCGCCGACTATATTGTCGCGCCGACTTTAAGCCTCGAGCGTGACGACGTCACAATGCTAACCGATACTTGGTACGATCAACCTTATTGTCATTACACGAAAGCTGTATTGCCTAGAAACCCTCAAAGCCGCGAGGAATGGGAGATTTACTGGGAGCTTTCCCATCGGTCTGGCCTGGCGCTCGAGCTACCTGGCGGACGTCTGAACACCGAGGTAAGACCCAGCAAATTTGACGTGTTGTCGCTACTGACGCCGAACGCGAGCGTGCCACTTAGCGAGATTGCTGAGAAGGGACAAGGCCATATCTTCAGCGATGTTCAAGTAACCGTGACGCCGCCCCAGCGCCACCCGCATAAAGATAAGCACCGCTTCCAATTGTTGCCAGCAGATATTTCTGAGCAGCTCCAAGAAGTCGCTGGCGAAACCTATTGGCAACAGACAACGAACATGGACGATGGTGCCACCTATTCGCACCTATTGATCAGCCGCAGACTGAAACACGTCTTTAACTCGTCGGGGCAGCAGCTTGAAGGCTTGCGAAAAAAGGGAACCACCAATCCCGCCTATATGCACCCCGATGATCTAACAACACTGAATCTTAAATCAGGCGATCTCGTGGAGATTGCGTCCGCTGCTGGTACGCTGCTAGGCATTGTGGAGGCAGCCGAGGACATCAAACCAGGCGTCATCTCCATGGCCCATGCTTGGGGGGATCTACCTGACAACGGCGGTGAAGTCAGAACCCAAGGCTCAAGCACCAACCGTCTGGTTGATGATGACCGAACTTTCAATCCAATCACAGGCATGCCAAGAATGAGTGCAATACCTGTTAACCTTCGAGCCGTAGCAGAGGCGGTAGCTTAATCATGACAACATTTGCCAAAACAATTGCCGCGGAGCGGCCCTCAGAAATTGCACTCAGAGATCCGAGGCAGGCGCTGACTTGGCTCGAGGTCGATGACTGTCTGAATCGAGCTGCAAACGCGATCCGGGCTGCTGACCTTGGCACCGAAAGGAGAATTGCCGTTTTTGCAGAGAATGGCGTAGAGACTGCGATCGCCAATCTGGGTGGACTGATTGGAGGCGCATCCGTTGTACCGGTGAACTTTCACCTCACGGCGGAAGAAGTCGCCTACATACTCAGCGACTCAAACAGCAAGATGCTTTTTGTGGGGCCCGAAACCGCAGCGCGAGGTCTGGCTGCTGCAAAACTAGCGGAGATCAACACCGTCATTGGATGGCGCTGCGAAGAAACCCATTTATTGGACTGGGACGCCTGGCTGGCAACTAGCTCGGGAGAAGAGCCAGACACCAGCATCGAACCTCGCCCCAATTTACTCTACACGTCCGGGACCACCGGTCGCCCGAAAGGCACTCACTTGCCGCCGACAATGTTTGCAGGTGGTGACACGGTTGAGGCTCATCTAGAAAACTTAAAACTCAATCCACTGGCAACCCTTGGGCCCCACCTTGTGGTCGGACCCATGTACCATACGGGACCTTTAAGCGGTGCACGGTTACTCGCGGCAGGCGCGCCTTCGGTCATTCTGACAAAATTCGATGCTGAAAATACACTGAAAGCCATTTCAGAATTTAAAACCACATCCACAATTATGGTACCCACACATTTTGTCCGACTGCTCGCGCTCGATGACGACATCAAGGCACAATACGACGTGTCCAGCATGATCCGGGTCAGCCACACAGGCTCGAAGTGCCCCGTTGACATCAAGCGCGGCATGATCGAATGGTGGGGACCGATTTTTACGGATGCCTACGGCGCCAGCGAAGTTGGAACGACTTGCATGATCACATCAGAGGAATGGCTGGAGCACCCTGGTTCAGTGGGTCGAAGCATCCCTCCTTTTACCGCGAAGATTTTGGACGAAACAGGTCAACCCTTGCCCGCCAACACCGAGGGGCAGCTCTATTTTGAGGACGCGACCGGACGGGGCGTCGTCTATCATAATGACCCAGAAAAATCCGCGGCGGCGCACATTGCCCCCGGCGTCTTTACTTTGGGAGAAATCGCCTACATGGACGAAGACGGTTACGTCTATATCACCGACCGTTTCAGCGACATGATCGTCTCGGGGGGTGTCAATATTTATCCCGCTGAAGCCGAGCAGGTACTCATCGAACATCCAGATATTCTGGATGTCGCTTGTATTGGAATCCCTCATCCAGAAATGGGTGAGGAGCTCAAGGCGATGGTTATTCTCAAAGATGTTAGCCAGAACACCGAAGCCGCAGAAATCATCACATTTTGTCGATCCAAGCTTTCCCACTACAAATGCCCTAGAACTGTAGACTTTGTCGACGACTTGGGCCGCAATACGATGGGCAAAATTAACAAAAGAAAGCTACGAGCGCCATTCTGGGAGGGTCACTCAGATTGATGAACCGACATATGATGTTCATCCGCCACGGAGAAACCCAGGCCAATCAGCAACAGCTAGCATACGGCGTCACTGAGTCTCCTCTGAACGCAAAAGGCATCTCCCAAGCCCAAGCGACAGGGGAACGCTTAACCACTTGGGCAACACCCTATCATCGTATTTTGGTCAGTCCGCTTTCGCGCGCCTTGGAGACTGCGCGCTTGATTAATGCAGGCTTAAACCTTCCAATCGAGATAGAACCCGGCCTCATCGAATGCGATCTGGGCGACTGGGAGGGAATCACTTACCAGCAAATGCTGGACAATGGCTACGCAGTAAAATCGATTAAAGATGATAATTTTGAAGGTCACGGCGGCGAGAGCCCCAATACCGTTTACGCCCGAGTCAAAGCAGCACTGACAAAGGCTCTCAGCAGCTATCGCAATGAAAACATCATCTGCGTCAGCCACGGCAGCGCGATCGCACACGGCATGGCTGGGCTTATGAAAACACAACCTAAATTCGGCTATCAGTACCTGATGCACAATGGGGCTATCACGGAGGTGCTACTTGATCCAGAACCCAAAGTGCTGACCTTGAACGATTTCCAACACCTTGGCGAAGAGCTTCAAGCGCCGCAGGGACAACCCGCTAATGTCCAGCAAGCCTGATTTTCCAACATCACCCGCGGCACTCACCGCCGATTGGCTCACCAAAGCCTTGAAACCCAGCTTCCCGAACATCGCGGTTGAACATTTCGAGAACACCACCATCGGTGTAGGGTCTGGTTTCATGGGTGATCTAGAACGCGTTTCATTGACAAGCGCCTCTAACGCAAATCACCCGAAGACCGTTGTGGTTAAATTTTCATCGCACTTTGAGGCCACGCGGATCCTCGCTGGAAGAATGAACTACTATGGTCGTGAGTTGGGCTTCTACGAGGATTGCGCCAAGACCGCAGGCGTCAAGACGCCAACCATCTATTGTCAGCATTTTGATGCTCAAAATCAGCACTTTGTCATGGTGATGGAGGACCTCGCGCCGGCAGTTCCAACGGATCAGGTGGTTGGGAACACGCTCGAGCAATCCGAGCAAGTCATGCTCGCCTTCGCTGACCTTCATGGCAAATGGTGGAATAGCCCCGATCTCAAACAAATGGCTTGGACCGCGCCGATTACACATGTCACCCCAATAAAAGAGAGCCTTATCCAACTCGAGGCAAGCATTCAAGATGCCGAACGTACCGGCCGCTTTGATGCCTATCCAAACATGAAACGACTGCAACCTAGGCTGCCACCTCTATTTGCCATGGAGCCACCACAACCTGAACCTTACACCCTGGTTCATGGAGACCTCAGGTCCGACAATATTTTCTTTTCTCCGGAAAGTCCCTCTGACGAGCCCACAATCATAGACTGGCAAACAGCGGGTATTGGCCAGCCAATGACTGATATCGCACGCTGGCTGACCCAGAGCATCGATATAGACCTCAGGCGCCAACATGAAACTGACTTACTGAAGCTTTACCATGAGCGTCTTATCGCTAACGGTGTAGAAAATTACAGTTACCAAAAAATGCTTCAAGAATATGAAATCAACCTGGTCGTGACCCTGCTGATGTTTTCTATGAGCATGGACGAAATCGAGCAAACTTCTGACCGCGCGGCACCTTTATTTCATGCCATGTATTCAAGGCTAGATGCTGCCTTGATCGATTGGAACGTCGAAAAAACTTTAAAAATACTGCCCTACATGATTCCGTTCATGAAGCTCGGCAATTGGTTAAAAACAACATTTAATTGAGAACACTATGACTGAACAATCCCTCCACGAGGTTAACCCGCTTGACCCAGAAATTTTAGCGTGTCCCTACGCGTTTAATCAGAGACTGCGAGAAGAGGCGCCGGTCTATCATTGTCCGGTGACTGGCGTCTATTTTGTATCCGACTACGCCAACGTAGTCGACGTAGCAAAGAATGAAAAACGTTTTTCAAACGAATTTTCAATGATTCAAGCCGGATCAACTCCTCCCCGAGATCCAGAAATGGAAGCGATCTTAAAGAAAGGATACCGCAGGGTGGACACCATGCTTACGGCTGACCCACCCCGGCAACGACGTTATCGCTCGCTGTGTCAAAAGCCATTTTCTGCCAGCAGCGTCGCCAAGCTTCAGCCCTATATTGAGACTTTAGCGCACGAACTCATTGATGAAATCATCGACCGTGGGCAGTGCAACTGGATGGAAGCCTTTGCCGTCCCAATGCCAGTTCGAATGATCGCTTACATTCTCGGCGTACCCTTGACAGATATGGCCTTATTTAAGGAATGGTCCGACGCCAACGTCTACTCATTTTCAGCAGGCCAAACCCGTGAAGGTGCGCTCCGTGCAGCGGAACTGGTCGTCGACTTTCAACATTATTTCGCAGAGAAAATCGAGAGCAGGAAAAAGAACCCAACAGACGATGTATTATCAGATATCGTCAACTCATCGGCAGATGGAGAACATCCAATGAATACTGAGGAGTGCCTATCGGTAATTTCTCAGCTGCTGGTCGCTGGCAACGAGACCACCACCAGCACCTTTGCAGAAGGCATGCATCTTTTAGCAACCCATCCGGAGCAAGTCGATTTGGTTCAAAAGGACCCTAGCTTAATTCCAAATATGGTGGAAGAAATGTTGCGTCTTTCGACACCTACGGCACAGATGTGGCGCATTTGCAGGGAAGACACCGAGGTAAGCGGCGTGAAAATTCCAGCTGGTGCGACAATGATGATTAAGTTTGGCTCAGCGAACCGAGATGCAGGGCAGTTTCCCGAGCCCGATGCCTTTGACGTAACAAGAGACAATCTCAAAACCCAAATCGCGTTTGGCCAGGGCGTTCACCATTGCCTTGGCGCACCATTGGCACGACAAGAATTGATTGTTGGATTTCGGGTTATCCTGCAGCGCATGACCGGGTTTAGAGTCCCAAAGGGGCAAGAGACCCTAGAGTTTATGCCCAGTTTGCTGCTCCATCCACCAACCGATCTCAACATTGAGTTTGACCGATTGGCGTGACCGTCGGGCAAAGACACCGAGTAGAATCCTAGGCTTGGGGTCACAATCGACCAGGCACAAGGAACGACTTTGGATGGGCGATTGACTCAGGGCTGAGCGGTGATGTTATTTTAAGACTCAAGGCTAGCGCGTTCACACAGAGACGTCCTCGTTTGTCATCTTAAGCGCAATGTTGATCTTTGATGACCTGGGGCAACCGCTGCATAAGCCCTTAACATTCATGGCGAAGAACTCTATGCTGGGTCCATTCTTGTCCCAGTCTCAGTTGAGCTTCTTGGGGTTGGTACTGATAATTTTGGAGGATTCATTATGAGAGCTGCTGTATTTCACCGTCCCGGGGAACAACTGACAATCGAGACGGTCCCCGAGCCGATCATCTCTGAGAGAGAAATGCTGGTCAAAGTCAGCCACTGCGGGATCTGTGGCACCGATATTCATGCTTCAAAGGAAGGGCCCTTTATGGCACCCCCTGAGACAATTTTTGGGCATGAGTTTACCGGGGAAATTGTGCAAATCGGGACGGCACTTCAGGATGGCGAATTTACTCTGGGTGATCGCGTAACCTCGTTACCTTTTATTGACGACAAGACCATCGGTCTCGGCAAAATTTCCGGCGCTTACAGTGAATACGTCAAGGTTGGTTATGACTTGGTCGTTAAACTACCAGAATCGCTTTCCAATCGGGAAGGCGCATTGGTCGAGCCCCTCGCAGTCGGGCTTCATTCCGTCAAAATGGCCGGCAACATTGCTGGAAAAACGGTGCTCATCATCGGTGCTGGCCCCATCGGGTTGACTTGTGCAATCTGGGCGCGATTTTTTGGCGCTGCCCGGATCGTTATCAGTGAAATGGCAGAGGCCAGGCTCAAGATGGCTCGAGACTTTGGTTTTAGCGATTTCGTTGACCCCAGCGGAGATGTTGACGCCGAATTCATTGCCCTCACAGGGGGCGCACCCGAAGTCCAGTTTGAATGTGTAGGTGCACCCGGTCTGATGCAAGCTTGTATTTTACGGGCTCCCAAACGTGGATTGATTATGGGCATTGGTGTTTGCGATCACCCCGACACCATCACACCCCTCGTGGCTTTTGGTAAGGAACTCACCATTCAATGGGCGGTAGGTTACGATAAAGAAGACTTTGAATTTACGATCGCAATGATGCTGCAGGGTCGCATCGATGCCAGCGCGATGGTCACTGATGTTATCTCTCTGAACGCAGTGCCAGAGGCCTTTGAGGCGCTCAAATCGCCGAGCCACCAATGCAAGGTTTTGATCGACCTCGCGCTCGATTAAAAAGGCCTCTGGTCACCGAATAGCCGCAGCGTGGTCGTGCCAGTCATTCAGGCATGTCGCGCTGCCATAGCGCTATTCTTTAACTGGCTTCCATTTCAAACACGTATCCATGCCAGACTAGGGCGCGACCATGAGCTTGCCCATATGCCCGCCCGAAAACAGCAGTGTCAGCGCGCGGGGGAACTGATCGATTCCCGATTCAATCTGCTCGGGTAGTTTAAACTTCCCTGCCAGTACCCATTCTGTAATCGACTCTTGGATCTCAGCGTATTCATCTTGAAATCGCATGACCGTAAACCCAAGCATACTGGCATTGCGCTCAGGAATTTTGAGGTAATTCGTTGGACCATAAACTGAACCCGTCCGCTCGTACTGGGAGACAGCACCACAGATCACGACCCGGGCACGCTCATTAATTTGCAGCAATACCGAATCTAAAATCTCTCCGCCAACATTATCAAAAAACACATCAATACCGTCAGGCGCCGCGGCGAGGAGTTGCCCCTCGAGATCAGGCGCTTTGTAGTCTACTGCGGCATCGCAACCAATTTCATTGAGTAGATAGTCAACCTTACTCGCGCCGCCTGCGATTCCAATCACTCGAGCACCAAGATTCTTAGCAACCTGACAGGCACACGAGCCCACTGCCCCGGCTGCAGCCGAGACTATCACTGTCTCTCCTTCCAAAACTTGTGCAACTCTGGTCATTCCCGCGTATGCCGTCATTCCAGTCGCTAAGCCCAGAACACCCAGGTAGCTCCTAGCCGGCAGGGCTTCTTCTTCGAGTTTCTGGAGCATCGCGCCTGGCAACTTCGCGTGGGTTTGAGCCCCCATCGGTCCAAATACGGCATCCCCTTGGTTGAGCCCTTCGAACTTGCTGGAGAGCACCCTTGCTGTTCCAAGTGCCATAATCGGCTGACCAATTCCTGCGGTCCCGTGAAAGGCACCCTCATCGAAGGTCGTTCGAATAAAGGCGTCAACTGAAAGATGTTCGATTTCTAGCAGAACCTCTCCTGGCTCAAGTGGTGCAAGTTCTTCATCGATTAAACTCATATCCGACTCTTGAACTGACCCTTCAGGTCGGCTCGTTAAGACTACTTTCGTGGTTTTCATTAAGGTCCCCCTGAGACTCGAATATTTTGACCCGTCACCCAAGCTGCGCCAGGTGACAGTAGGTATAAGGCAGCCGCACCCAAATCAGTAGGCGTTCCCAACCGGCCCGCAGGCAACTTCAGCATTTGTTCCAAGTTTGGCAAATCATCCTCCTCCAGCCGCAGCGCCTTCATCATAATTTCAGTGGGTACAGCACCTGGCATAATGCAGTTCACCCGAATTCTTGGGCCAAGCTCCTGCGCAAACGTCTTGGTCAACATATTGACACCGGCCTTAGCGGCCGAGTAATGCCCGCTGCCAGGAATCACATCCTCCGCCGCGAGGGAGGAAATATTTAAAATACGTCCGGTTTCCATCGTAGCAGCGGCTATTCGGGTGCACTCCCAAACCGCGGTTAAATTTAGAAGCAAAGTGCGATCCCACTCCTCCCGGTCGAGCTTATGAAGCGCTCGCTGAACACTCGAACCTCCCGCGTTATTGACCCACATATGAAGACCACCAAACTCAGAGACTGCAAAGTCTGCAAGATCCTGAACCGCTTGTGCATCCGTTACATCGGTGACACAAGCAGCTGCACGACCACCAGCTGCATTAATGTCTTCTGCGACACGTTTTATTTCATCAGCACGCCTAGCAGCGCAAACAACCCGAGCCCCGGCACTGGCAAGTACTTTCGCAATGCCCTCACCGATACCTCGACCAGCGCCCGTGACTACCGCGGTCTCACCCTCAAGACTGAACAGTTCTTCGATCATATTCGTTCCACCTGCTTAATTTTGAATGCTTGAAAACCGTCAAGCTTGCCGGTTTAATGAGGAGAAGGTCAAGTCACAACAGACTTTTAAACTTTTTCAACCTATGGAGTTCGCTATGTCAAAGGAACAACTCGTGACCATCGCGAAGAGCAACCTTGAACATGCCGAGGCGGGAACCATTCAGCAGACGGATAATTTTCATAAGGTCCCTGCGTCGCACTATTTCGACCCTGACCGTTGGGGTCAAGAGATGGATAAAATCTTTAAACGGGTCCCCTTACTACTCGCAACAACCGCAGAGCTTCCGAATCCAGGAGATTATAAAGCACTCGACGCTGCGGGCACCCCGGTGCTGATCAGTCGATCGAGCGATGGCACTATTCAAGCATTCTTCAACATGTGCAGCCATCGAGGCGCCCAAATCATGCCAGTAGGACGAGGTAACACGCACCGTTTCACCTGCCCTTACCATGCTTGGACCTACAGTCTCGAGGGTGACTTAACCGCGATATACGCCAACAAGGACTTCGGTGACTTAGATAAAAGCTGTTACAACCTCACCCCATTGCCGTGTCTCGAGCGCGCAGGACTGATCTGGGTGACTTTAAATCGAGACAGCAGCTTACCCATCGAGACCTTCCTGTCGGGATATGATGCGCTACTGGCACAGTTTGGTTTTGAAAACTGGCATTATTTTGCGAGCCAAGCGGTAGAAGGACCAAATTGGAAAATCGCGTACGACGGCTACATGGATCTCTACCATCTTCCGATTTTGCACAAGGACACCTTTGGCCCCGATTACCCCAATCGAGCAAACTATTACAACTGGGGACCTCATCAGCGCGTGGCAGGCCCTGATCCAAGGCTCGCGGAATTCAAAAATCGTCCCGTCGAGGACTGGCCCGATGATGCACTGACAGCAGGTGTCTGGACGATTTTTCCGCACATCTCTATCGCGAGCTTTGACGGCGGCGGCAGAAGCATCATGCTCTCGCAATTGTTTCCCGGCGAAACGCCTGGTTCCTCGATCACCATTCAGCACTATCTCATGGAAAACGAGCCCGATGAAGCACGAGCAGCTGAAGCAAAGACCCAGTTTGAATTCCTCAAATACGTTGTCGAACAAGAGGACTATGCCACTGGATTGAAGCAGCAACGGGCGCTCGAGTCAGGCGGTAAGGATTTTGTCCTATTTGGTAAAAACGAGGGCGGCGGGCATCACTTTCACCATTGGGTAGATCTGCTACTCAACGCAAAGGATGAAGACCTCAAAGCACTCTTTGAAACGCATCAAAAAACTTTTTTTACCGCGCACTAAAGATTGTGCTTGCTTGCAGGCACGCGGTTGATTTCCCGCGGCGAGATGTTTGGGCGCTTTCAACCCCGTGCTCGAGCATGCAGCTCACCGAACGCTGAATGCGCAATGACCCACACTATTTTGTAAAAAGCACTGGAGTAGAGGAACAACATGGAAAAAGCAGAAGATCATGAAATGGTATCGATCTATTATCTTGACCCCGAAGATCGAGATGCCTTGCTACTCGAACAAAAAGAATGCGTTCTCAACTGGTCCACGAAGGACAGTTGGCCCATGGGCGTTGTTCATTCCTATATTTTCCGTAAGGGTAAAATCTGGATCACTGCTGGTGCACACAGACACCGGGTATCAGCCCTTCGAAGAAATCCTAAAGCATCAGTAGTTATTACCTCGAAGGGGACTTCGATGGGGCCCGGAAAGTCCATTACAATTAAAGGCACCTGTCAAATCCACGACAGCAGAGAAATCAAAGATTGGTTTTATCCTGAGCTAGCTAACGCGATTCGTGGCACACCTGAAGAAGTGAAAGCTTTTGAGACCATGCTCGATTCACCGCTTCGAATCGTACTCGAAATTACACCTGTTAAATGGATCACTTACGACGGTGCAAAAATGCGCGAACACGCTCAAGGCACCCTCGACCCCAGCCGGGTTTCCAAGCCCCTTGAATCAGACACCATCAGGCTGGCCAAAGAAAAAGCGAGGCGGAGTATTTCCAATGACTGATTTCCAGCACATTATCAAAGATACACCTAGGCCTGGCGTCAGCCGTATTACGTTGAATCGTCCTGATTCGCGCAACGCCTTGAACAATCAATTGCGGACAGAAATTTACAGCACGCTGGAGTCAAACGACCACGACCCGGATGTCAAAGTGACCATCATTCGAGGCGCCGGCAAGGCTTTTTGTGCGGGCTATGATTTAAAAGCAAACAATCGGCAAGACCAACCGTTTCACACCGCTCCTGGCGACGGCAATTGGGCGAGACACGTGGTCGATGGTTTTTTTAGGGTATGGGATCTCGCCAAACCAGTCATCGCACAGGTCCACGGCTACTGCCTCGCGGGCGGCACCGAGCTTGCGACTTCCTGCGACTTGGTCTACGTTGCCGAAGACGCCAAAATTGGCTATCCCGTTGTACGTTCGATGAGTCCCCCTGATAATCAGTTTTTCCCGCATCTACTAGGGTTAAGAAACGCTATGGAAATGATGCTCACTGGCGATGCGATTTCGGGCATCGAGGCCGCAGAGCAGGGTTTTGCCAACCGAGCATTTCCCTCTAATGACCTTGAGGTCGAGGTGCTGGATATCGCTTCACGCGTTGCCAAAGTGCCGACCGATCTTCAACAGATGAACAAACGCGCCGTGCACCGTCAAATGGAACTCATGGGCGTCCGAGCCGCAATCCGGTCCGGGACGGAGATTCAGGCCCTGGCTTTTCACACCGAGTCTACGCAAGCCCACTTTAAAGAGCTGGCGGCTGGGCTGACCGACGCACTGAGCTCGCGCGATGAAAAGTTCGGAGACTACCGTACAGAAAAAAAGCACGATTAAGGGCGATTCCAACTTATATTTTGTCATACGGGAGAGGCCCACCCTAACCAAGGCAGGGCCGATGCACCCGTCAACAACTTCCCTGCCCCATTGCCGCTATTACTTACACGATCAGAGCGCCTTAGGATCGGCTATGGCTAACCCTCACTAGCCTTTGACGGCAAAGCATCCAAGGAAAACCATCAGCGTCTGATAGACGAAGGATCAGCTTTTCTGTTTCGCCTGAGCTCTTATGATCTCAGCCCCACGCGGATCAACCGCCATGCCATGCACTTGCTGGTTATTGGCGTGCCCAAGCTGCTGAAGCGACATTGCCGACTGCAGCGCTGTCCAAAGCCCTTGGCTGTCCTGCATTTGATTCACGGATTGTTTGGCGAGCTTTAACCCAAAACTGGGACGCTGGGCGATATGTTCGGCCATCTCGGTTGTAAAATGGGTCAAATCGTCACGGGCAACCACATGGTTTACCATTCCGAATGCTTTGGCTTCTTCAGCCGAAATCGGCTCACCCGTGAACAGCATCTCCTTGGCTTTTCGGACACCAACCTCCCAAGGGTGCGCGAAATACTCAACGCCATTGACTCCAAAAGCGACCACCGGATCAGAAAAGGTTGCATCGTCGCTGGCGATGATCATGTCGCACACCCAAATTAGCATGAGGCCGCCGGCAATGACTTTCCCCTGAACCTCAGCGATGATTGGTTTTGGAAGGTTCCGCCAACGCCAGCACATGCCAAGGTAAATCTCTTCTTCCACCGCCATCGATCCCTCAGACCCGGGCAATTCAAACCCACCCCAAGTGCCAACGGTTTCAAACTCAGACAATTTGGCACGATCTCGAAGGTCATGGCCTGATGAAAAATGCTTCCCGTCCGCCGCCAGCACAATGACGTTTACATCATTATCCTGCGCAGCCCGATCAAATGCGGTATTCAACTCATACGTCATCTCACGATTCTGCGCGTTGCGAGCCTCGTCACGGCTTATCACAATGCGGGCAACGCCATTTTTTTCGGCCTCGTATCGTATCGTTTTAAATTCTTCGCTCATAATCGTCCTTTTCATCTCAAATTGATTTGGCTGATTCACGCAATTCGCTAGCCAGCTTTTCTCGTCCAACCCAGCTCAAGGCCGCGCAGTCTGAAAACTGCAAACCGACCCAGCGCATCCCCAGTTATCCTAGTTGTCTAGAGCGCCATACACAATGTTCTTCAATTGACCTCTAAAGTTAAAGGTCGATGAAGGCATTAACTGCGTCATAAATATAATGACCAACTCCTCTCGAGGATCAATGGAGAAAATCGTGGAAGCAGCACCGCCCCAGTAAAAATCTCCATCCCCAATCTGCCCAGACGCAACTTCTCCAAGATTCATCGCAAATCCCAAACCAAAACCGATTCCCTCGTACGCCGTTTCAGAAAAACTACCCAGCGCCATGCTACTCAGGTCCTGACCTGCCCCCAAATGATTCAGCGTCATCATCTCAAGCGTTCTCGGACTGACTATTCTTTGGCCTCGAAATTGACCATCCTGGCGGAGCATTTCGCAAAAATTGAAGTAATCCGTAGTGGTACTGACAAGCCCTCCACCCCCGGAAAGAAATGCTGGTGGTTCGCCATATGTACTTTTCATTGGATCATCCATCAGAGCGAGTGAGCGATCGGGACGCCGAGTATAGTTCGCGGCAAATCGCTCGAGTTTCGATTCAGGAACATGAAATCCAGAATCCACCATTTCAAGCGGTTCGAAGATATTCGACTGCAAATACTCGTCAAGAGATTGTCCTGAGAGCGCCTCGACGAGATGTCCACACACGTCGGTCGCATAAGAGTAAAGCCAAGCCTGCCCCGGATGAAATCGGAGCGGCATCCCCGCCAGCACCTTGACGAATTCTCGCAAGGTAAAGTCCGACCTTCGGCCAAGGCCCGCTGCGCGGTAACAATCGTCAACAGCATGCTCGCCATTTCCGTAACTAAGACCCGCAGTGTGACTAAGCACATGCCGGAAAGTGATAGGTCCGCGACTCGGCTCCGTCAGAACTTGATCACCTTGACCTCCGATATAGACCTCTGGATCCTTCCATTCGGGCAGGACCCGTGAGATCGGGTCATTCAGCTGAAACATTCCCCGTTCATAGAGCTGCATCAGGGCCACTGATGTGACCGGTTTCGTCATTGAATAGATTCTAAAAATTGTGTCCTCGGCAACCTTTAGCGCGCGTTCTTCATCGGCAAAGCCCAATGAACTAAAGTGGGCAACAACCCCGCGCCGGGCAACCAACGTCTGGCAGCCTTTTATCTTCCCGGTCTCCAGATAATTTTTCTCAAGATGTGCGCTGAGTCGGCCTAATCGATCCCGGGAAAACCCCGCGGTTTCTGGGTTAGCCTTCATTGAGGATTCCTCTCCATTGATTTGATGACGCCTACTGTTAGGCAAGCCGAGCGCTGACGCCCAAGACTTTTTAGACAATACCACAGGTCGCCGAAGCTTGGCTTAGCACTGCAATAAGCCTTACCAGCCAACTGGGACTTGGGGCTTCGAAAATAGCGAATCTTTGGTAGAATCTGTTCTTCCAAACCCCAGCATTAGATTAACAGCGACGGCCTGGCCGTATTGATTCGTGATCGAGGAACCTACCTGAAATGGCTGAATCCAAGAATATCGCAATGGGCCCATCACGAGACAAGTTGATCAGCAAGACCTACCTGAGCCGAGCGACAGAGCCATTCGGCACTGATGCCCTCAATACACTTTTGGCTGCTTGCCGGCATTCCAACGGTTTAGAACAGGTCACAGGTGCTTTGCTCTATCACGGCGGCTACTTTATGCAACTGATTGAGGGCTATGATGACGCCGTTGAACGCACCTACGCGCGCATCACCTCAGATCCCAGGCACGAGATCATTAGCGTTTTATTCGAGGATGAAATCAGCGCGCGCTTCTTTCCAGATTGGTCTATGGGATTTCGCGTTTCCGAAGACGCCGACACACACTCAATCGACGCCATTTACGAGACCGTCAACCGTTCAGCCGCTCGATTCCCAATCAACGATTTCCTATTACTGTTCGGCAACGATAGCGGCTGATCCCTTCTGCACCCTAACCCCAGCACGTCACCCTAGCTACCAAAACGATAGCGTAGTTTCACAACCAAAGAATTAATGATCGGGTCTTTGAACGCATCACTCAACAGGTCTGAAAAGTGATCGCTTTCAGTCGGGGGCAACTGATTGCCTCGATTGTAGACAACGTAAAAATCTGTGAGCGGTGCAATTTCCCAGCGATACCGTAATTGGGTTGTCAGAAGGCTCACCGTAAAATCACTGCCTTGTACTTGCTCTTGAACCACCGACTGCAATGCACCATCGTTCAAAGGTACTGAAAAACGGGTCTGCTCGTAGGCTTTGACTCCTGCCCACTGAAAACTTAATTTGATTTGATGATTGGCAGCGATCAACCAATTCAGGTCAAAACTCGGCTGCAGATCAACCGCATCAAAAGCGCCGAAGGAACGTCCACCTTGATAAACGATCCAACCTCGCCGTCGTTTGTAACTCACGTCAAGATCAAAATACAGGCTATCTGAGAGACGCGCAGTCATGCCGATCAGGAATTTCCGAGTCCATTCTCCTAAATCTTCTTGCAGACCTCCGAACCCAAACGACAGGCTGATTGGTCGGCTCGCATCTGTCGCCCAAAGCATATCCCACCAAATACGATCGACCGTTTTGTATGCGCCATTTCCTCGAGAATTTCGATCATCATACCGCTCCGGTAGATAGCCGAGACCGGTACGAACCGTATTACGACCACTCAACACCAACGTATTACGCCAATACACCCCTTGATCAACAACCTGACCATCTGAGAGATTCTCTTGGTGACGAACAACAACAGTGCCCCGAGTAGATCGAAACCAACGACCTGGTTTAGGGTTCGCATACCCTAAGATGTATTGTCCGCCGCGATAATTGTTGCGCAGAAGAAATCCGAGATCATTAATATCCACGTTGCCGTCAAAATACTCGTACTCGAATTTATGCTGTAGCGCAGCACTTGGTGCAAATCGTACATCTAGTACGGCCCCTCTTCCCGACACGCCTCTGACCTCGCTTTCAAGCAATTGCAGATCCGCACCGAAGGCACCGCTTTTTTTTCCATAATGAAGGTCAATCCCATGGACCTCAGCGTCATATTGCGAACCAGCGACGCGGGTACCCAAATACCCTACCCCAAATCGATCATTCTCAGACTGCTCGTACAGCAGCCTGAGCACGCTAAAGTCTCTGCCCGAATCCGTGATGACTGCGGACGCACCGTCAGTGTCTGAACCGAACCACGCGACATCATCCTCGAACGCAGACAAAGCACCATATCGGAACCCGCCTTGGCCACCGGTCAACTTCACTGCGCCCAGCAGATTTGTGGGCTGATCTCGCTCGCCGCGATTAACAGACTGACCCGCCGGGACCGCAACTTGGTTGGCAGTACCGCCAATTCTTCGGGTGTTGAGCAAGCTGATGGGTGCTGGCAGGAAATCTCTGACAAAAACCCGTCGGGAAGTGGTTGCGAAGTTCTCGTTCGTGACCTCTCGAAAGCTATTGCCTGAATTGGCCCTCGGTGTTGTTTCAAAAACTTCGCTACCCTCTAGAAAAAACAAGCGTTTCTCTGGAAAAAATGTTTCGAGGGCGGTCAGGTTTAAAACAACATCATCTGCCTCCACAGCCCCAAAATCAGGGTTGAGCGTTGCATTAACCCCCAAAAGCGGTAAGGGTTGCCAGCTGACATCCATGCCAACCCGAAGATCGTTTTCGTCCCTCGCTGAATCGAGGGTACCCGAGGCAAAAGGAATGACACTCCATCTTTGTCGCGGCTCCACACCCTCTAAGGTCATGGTATTGAGTGCGGTGACGAATCTTGAAGAGGAATAGGAATGTCCAGGCCATTGATAGCGCTGATTCTGACCTGATACTTGGCGGCTTGCCGCAAAGCCAATGCTACGAACTGCATCCGATTCGGGCAGGTTCATCATTGCCCAAGGAAGGTACATCTCAACACTCCAGCCATCGCTAAATTCTGCTGATTTCCCTATCCATGGACCGTCCCAATCGTTGGTATACCGGCGCTCGGGCAATACTTTCCCATCCATGACCGGGTCTCCCAACGCGACGATGAACCAATAGGCAAATTGGCCTTCGCCGGATGTATCTAAAGTCACACCAAAGGTGTCACGATCGATAAATTGATCGCGAGGCGTCAAACGGCGGACCAATGTGTCAACGGGCTGCATCATTACAGCGGATACATACATTCCTTTATCGGTCGCTAACCAACGAATTTGCGTCGCATACTCACCTTTAGCACCTGTGCCAGGGACCGCCACAATCATATTGTCAAACGCAGGAATCTCCTGCCAAATCGCTTCGTCAACTCGTCCATCAAGAACGATCTTGACCTCGGCATGCGAGCGAGTCGACACCTCAATTTGATGCATCGGGATGCCCTCTAGCTCACCCTTAATCTGCTGGGCACCCGGGGCTGACGCTGCCTGAACGTCAATGAGTTGGTTGCTACAAATTAGCAGCAACCAGCAACAACTTTGCGCCCGAATCTTTGGGAACGGATTTTTTTTCATATCCAGATATTCTGCCTTTCAAAGGTCGCAGTCCAGCTCCGGATAACGAGTCATCACCAGAAATGATTACCTTGAGAGTCTCACCTGCCTTTGCGCGCCCCAGGGCTCTGCGCTCATGGTTTTTGCGTTTTAAATCTGCTCCGATTGGAAACCCTGACCTTTCGCGCCCTGGCTTAGCGCCAAAAAAGAGCCTAACAGTCCTTTCCCTAAAAGCTCGATCGTGCTTGAATCGTTCCCGGAGGTGCCAATGAGCTTAGTAACTTGGTCTTGGATATTCTTATTTTTCTACATCAGTGCAATGATTGGCATCGGCCTATATGCCCAGCGAAAAATTCAGCACGCCGATGATTTTGCAACAGCACGTGGGGCTTACGGTCCATTTTTTCTAGCATTGGCATTTGCTGCCTCAACCGCCAGTGGCGCTACTTTTTTAGGGACTCCCGCACTCAGTTACGAGTGGGGGTTAGCCGCAAACTGGGGCAATTTTCTATACCCAATCGGCGTTTATGTGGGAATTTTGATCTCCATGCGCCTGATCGCAACATCAGGTAATCGCTTTGGCAACCGCTCTATTCCAGAATATCTTGGCGACCGATATCAGTCCGATGCCCTTCGAATCGCGGTTTCAATTCTGTCATTAGTGTTGTTTTTCTATCTTGCTGGCCAGCTCGTATCCGGGGTCGTCATGTTCGAAATCATGATGGGGCTCGATGCGGAGTGGGCCTTGGTGATTACGACGATTGTTTTACTTGTGTACGTCGTACTCGGTGGTGCTCATGCAGATATTTTGACCGACGGCGCGCAGGGCGCCTTAATGCTTGTACTCGCCGTGCTGGTGATCGTCCTTACATTGATCGGCTACGGCGTCGATGGCGGCTTTGGTGGTCTGATCGATAATCTAAAAGCCCAAGATGCGGACCTTGCTGCGCCGCTGAATCCTAATACACCGCTCTATCACTCTTGGTGGTCAATTTTTGTCATTGCCTTTGCACACATGCCGCTAGGATTGCTACCGCACCTAGGCAATAAACTATGGGCGCTAGATTCAACCAAAGATCGCTTCGCTTTTGTGCGGCTCGCTGCGCTCTTCGGCTTGACGCTCGGAATGCTGGGCCTCGGAGGTCTTCTGGCGCGCGCTTACTTCGGTGACGCGTTGTACGCCGAGGGTGCAAATCCCAATCAATCATTGCCGCTATTGTTTATAGAAATCTTTCCCACCTGGCTCGCGGCCCTTGTAGGCGTTGGAGTACTGTCAGCCGTCATGAGCACAGCTGATGGTTTGGTTGTTTCTTCATCGCAAATTATTGCCAACGACCTTTATCGACGAACGTTGGCGCCCAAACTCCACCCGAATCTAGACCCAGAGCTGCTCGATCAGCGAATCTTACTCATTTCAAGAGTATCCACTGTCGTCGTTCTCATCATTTGCATGCTCATGGCGTGGTCCCTCATGGATGTTAATGTCGCTCTCATTGTTTGGATTGGAGTCGGCGGCATGATGGCCGCCTTTGCCGGACCATTGGTTGTTGGCGCTTTATGGCGCGGCGTGACCCGCGCGGGTGCCTTCGCAGGATTAATCAGCGGCTTTGGCGTATTCATCATCGCGCACGCACAGTTGATCGATCCCTCGTGGTTTACGGGATCAGCGTTAGAAACTTCGGCGCTGTGGTTGTACGGAGAGGGTCCTAATCCCTATTCCTGTGCGGTCATGGGAGAAATTGCCTCGGTGGCGACCACCTTCATCGTCTCAAAACTGACTCGCCCCTTACCAGAGCAGCATCTCAATGAAATGTTCGGCCAATCCGCAAGCTCTTAGATACCGTTTGAAGACTCACGGGCCGGTGCCCCAGATACGGGGCCTATATCGGGCCGCCCCGAGTCGCAGCCGTCATTCTGTCGACTGATCCCTGTCCCGAATATGATCGTCTTGTTTGCAATCCTCTGAGAGCCAACGATTTTACCGAGTTGCGACGCTGTCCGAATAACCGCATCATGACATCACTTAGTCGCACCCACACTTTTGGAGGGAAACCATGGATGGCATCCACGATTTAGGAGGACAACCTGGTTTCGGGAGGGTTGACCATAATGAGGGAGAACCTGTCTTTAAAGCGCGATGGGAGGCCAAGGTCTTCACCCTGGTCAACGCCGCAGCGCGTGCAGGGGCCTATCAAAGTGTCGATCAATTTCGACATGCCGTAGAGAGAATTGATCCTGAGGCCTACCTAAAACACGGCTACTACGGCCGTTGGCTGGGCGGTCTTGAAACGCTTCTGGTAGAAGCGGGAATTTTGTCAACTGAGACTATTACCGCCAGGGCACGCATTTTAGGAGAGCGCCCCGGGGACCTAATTGCCGCACGACCACAAGCTGCTGCTCCAAATGATGGCGGTATTCCATGCACTGCTTCGGCGCCAAAGGCACCGTTGTACGCGCTTAACGACCAAGTTCGTTCGTCTGAATTGAGCCCCAAAGGGCATACTCGGTTGCCTAGCTATGCCAGAGGTAAACCAGGTTTGATCACAGCCTGTCACGGCACATGGATTTATCCGGATGCCTCGGCACATGCGATTGAATGTCCACAGCAATTCCTCTACACGGTCTCTTTCGACAGCGCGGATCTTGGCTTCGAAGAGCGCTTCCTTCTCAATCTTGATCTATTCGAACCCTACCTGACCTTAAGCGAACCAACAGCCTAGCCATCAAGGTTCACAAAAGCATGATATTTTGAAGCATGCAGCCTTTGGTCCAGTCAGCAAACTTTCAACCACCAACGGAAGACGGTCTTCCAAGCTTGGCACCCACTCAATAGGCAAGCGATCACAAACCGCATCTCGCACCTAAGCTCAAGCCATAGCTTTCGTCCAACGAAGTTCGACTTGCTGGTTAATTGATCGATCTAATAAACATTGTTCTAAAAAAAGCTACCGAGCTTTGCACTAAAAACAAAAGCAGACATACGGTGTAGCAAGTCGCCAGTGACTCGATCCAACCCGCAGACATTAAAAAAGAAAGAATAAAAACAAGCGTAAAAATCCCAGTTTGGAAAGCAAAAATATGAAGCGGAAACAAAGCAGCGTGACCGCTCATCCTCAACCGCAACATCCTCCGAGGAAACACGGAAATCCCAATAAAGGCGTAGCTTGCCAAACTCCAGCTAACGACCTGCCATGCACAATTCTTGTTCCCAAGATCAAAAACTGCAAAAGGCAAAAGCGCGGCAAACAAAGCACCGAAACCTGAATAACTCAATAACTGAATACGAAACTTATCCGGCTCATCGAACCCCTCAGCAGACCTACTCAAGCCTATTAAAACGGCAGAGAACCCAACAATCCCTAAAGCAACCTCGGCGATTAAGCTCAACGCTTCAAAGTTCGGCTCCATATCCTTTTACCTTGTGGGCAATGCCACCTTACATCTTTCTCAATGCTAGGCGATCCAATAGTTCATCACCGCGCAAAAGCGCGTGTATTTAAAAAAAGCTGCGCTCTTAAGTTCATCCAAAAGTAGTAGCATTCTTTTCGTCCACATTTGGATCAATGAGACACGCTCATAACTTAATCCTATGGCAATCTGCGCAATTTGTAATGCTGTTCTCCCTTTAGTCGGCCGCGAGACAGGACATGTCGACGGAGAATTAATCGAATACTGCTCCGTCTTGTGTCGTGACTCCGTAGTAGAGACCTCATTGCTGACCGATGGGCGGCTCAAAATCGATACCACTGCCGTTGATCAACAATCTCAAAGACACCTTAAAATCTCTGGCGCAGCGCTGAGCCAGCAAGAAATAGAGGCGACTGACAAAATCGCCTTAGCTACCACAGATTATGTACCTGGGCGAAAGACCGAATGTTCTTTGGGGATTGTCGATAGTACCAGCGTCTACAATCTAAATTCCGCTGGGTCTACGCAAGGTGCTCGTGCAAAAGTCGTCAGCCAAGATGTGGCGCTTTCCAAGCGCATTAAAACCATGAAGGCTGAAGTCATCCTAATGATGAAGCTCAAAGCTCAGGCCCTTTGTTCTGATGCGGTCGTCGGCGTGCGTTTTGAAATAACTGGTGTCGGCACATCAAAGCTCAGTGTTTCTGTCAGTGGGACGGCCGTCCTCACATCGAGCGACTAAACACGAACCATCGAGAAATAAGCAACCCGGCCCTTGAACATTGCGACCTTCCAAAAAAGCCAGTGTTTCAAATCAACACTGCACTGACTACAAACGACTGCAAAATTAAAATAGCGCCAGCGATCACGCTCCCAACATCATACCGCCGTTCAATTTCTTTACATCCAACCTGTTGCCAGTGCTATCCTAGCTTTGTACCAAAGCCTCAATTCGATCTCCTTAAACACTAGCATCCACTATTGAGCCATCCTCATGACCGACGACACCTCACCACAGAGTATTCGGACCGAAGCGATCGAGTCTCTGCTGATTGAAAAAGCGCTGCTTTCGGCAAATGCTGTCGATGCCGTTATTACAACCTACACAGAGCGGGTCGGCCCCATGAATGGTGCCAAGCTTGTTGCCCGAGCTTGGACAGATCCTGATTTTAAAGCCCGATTACTGGTTGATGCGACGGCGGTGGTCGAGGAATATCAGTTCGAGGGCGGCCAAGTGGAGAAGCTTGTCGTCAAAGAGTGCGACCCTTTCCAGCATCACGTGGTCGTTTGTACCCTATGCTCTTGCTACCCTTGGGCTGTCCTTGGGCTTCCACCAAGCTGGTACAAAGACCCGGCCTACCGATCTCGCATCGTTGCCGAACCGCGCAAGGTGCTGAGCGAAATGGGGCTAAGTCTCTCTGAATCAACCCACATTAATGTGTGGGATTCGAGCGCTGAAATTCGATATCTAGTCTTGCCACAAAGGCCAAAAGGCACTGAAACACTGTCTGAATCCCAGCTCGCCAAACTGGTGACCCGCGATGCCATGATCGGGGTG